>Ga0233444_10001974_pt1 | contig 22199 bp, 18 predicted proteins | sample SI_124_October20_6_FD_182792 | JGI IMG/M metagenome (GOLD analysis project Ga0233444, IMG submission 182792) | Seawater microbial communities from Saanich Inlet, British Columbia, Canada - SI_124_October2016_10_MG | ecosystem: Environmental > Aquatic > Marine > Inlet | place: Canada: British... | reverse complement strand
CCTGCGCAAAGGCGGCTCGCGCGTGGGCGTGGCAGGGGAAAAGGGGCGGAGGGGGAAGGCGGGCGGGCGGGCGGGCGGGCGGGTGGGTGGGTGGGTGAAGGGGGCGCACTCGGTGAGGAAGCCGTAGGTTTGCGTCGCCCAGGTGAGCATGAAGATTCCGGCCAACTGCGCAAACCAGGGGCCGCGGTGAGTGGCGTGCTCAAGCGCTGGCGTTCAAACGTTGCTTCGCACCGCGTACTGCTCGCGGATGCCCAGCGTGATGCCCATGGCCATAGACATCAGAGATGCGCTGATCGAATACTGGGCAGGTGAAGGGGTTGCGCGTCAAGGGGGTGTTTGGGTTGGGGGTGGTTGGAATGCGCCGCACCTCCATCCAGCGCCAGTAGGCGAAGCAATCGTCAAGCTGCCTGTCAGCGGAAATGAGGCACCGTGAGATGCGCCAGAAACGCGAGCGGTGTTCAAAGCAGAGCGCACCTCCAGTACCAGAACCACCTGCGCAGGGCACGAAAGCGCAAGCGTGGGCGTGAGCACGCGGAAGGCGCGTGCGTGGGGATGGGGACTTTTTGCTTGAGCGCGTGCGCACCAGTACTCGTAGGCGCCCGCGACGAGCGCCCAGAAGTGGAAGATGGCCGAGGTGGCGAAGAAGGCGATGACGAGCGTTGCAAAGTTGATCTGCGCACGGCGGTGCACGGCGCGTTGGGGGCGTGCTGGGGGCGTGCTGGGGGCGTGGTTAAGGTCGAGGGCGCGCAACGCCGGAGCGTACCGGCATGCCGTTGTCGTGGAGGAAGAGGCCCGAGTTGGGGTCGGAGGAGGTGAGGTTCCAGCCGGGCGACCACTGCGACATGTTGTTGTCGAGCATGAACTGCGTCGGGATGTTGCGGATGCGGTAGATGGGGATCATCATGTGCTCCGTGTCGCGGAATGCGCTCTTGCCGTGCCGCCAGTAGGCCATCCGGAAGGTGACGAAGACCATGGCCGTGTGCGCGCAGAAGCACACGAAGTTGAGCCACCTGCCAGCAAACCGCGTGGCAAGTGTGCGTCTGGGTCTGAGCGCGAGGATGGGTGGTTTGAGCGAGTAACAGCGCACCACACCCATTGGGCTCCAGTCAAACGCCAGCCACAGCACCCGAGGAGCTGGCAATCGCCCTGCTTGCGCGTGACGCTCGTGGACGGGATGCGGTACTTGTGCACGCTGCTGAGTCGCACGGAGGTCCAATCGTCGCCCGAGGACGGCACCACTTCGCGCGTGCGCATCCAGTCCCTGCCGCCGTTGGCGGGCATGGGCACGCGCTCGTAGGTCTTGGGGTCGATCCAGATGAGCTCGCCACGGTAACGGACGGCCTGCGCGTCGCTGTTGCGGATGTACGGCTTGACAAACTCGCCATCGTTGGTCGGGTTGGCCAGGTTGAAGAGGGCACCACCCGTTGGTGTGGTCGTGGCCGACGACAGCAGCTGGTCGCGATCGCGCGCATCGTCGCCGGCCGCGGCGTCGGCATGGCCCTGCGCGTGCGCCTTCCACCGGTCGGTGTTGAGCGCCTTGAGGTTATCGAGTCGCCCCGCCATGACGCGCGACGCGCCGCGTTTGTCAGTAGGGGTGGCCACGGGTGTTATGGTGGAGCTGCCCGGCCACTCGACAAAATGGCACCTTTCCAATTTTGCACTTGTGGGTGCGCTATTTCCGCGAGCCGAGCGATTTATCACCGAACCAGACAACAAACTCGACGAGCATGGGCAAGTCCGACAAGTCCGACAAATCCAACAAGCCATCGAAGGTGGCGCGCAAGTCGTCGGCAAGTGCCGACGAGCCGAAGCAGAAGAAGGCGCGCAAGGCGGTGGTCGCCAAGGTCGTGGCGGACCCCACCAACTCGGACGACTCCGACCACGAGGACGCGCCCCCGGTGACCCGGGACGAGATCGAGTCGGGCAGCGAGTCGGACGGCGCCAGGCAGTCCGACGACGAGGATGCGGACGACGGCGAGGACGGCGTCAACGAGGTGGACGAGTACGGCAAGACCAAGGAGGAGATCGAGGAGGCCCGCAAGAAGGTCGCGCGTGGCAAGGCGCGCCGCAAGGGCTACCGCTTCGTGGCCAAGAAGGCGGGGTACACGGCCAGCTACGACTCTGGGTGCGCGCACCTGGACGTGGCGCTGCCCGTGCTGTCGGAAGCCGAGGTGATCCGCGCGTGCAAGTGGGCACCCAAGATGGCCAACCAGGCGGCGTACGACAACATCAACGAATTCGAGGAGCGCTCGCAGCTCTCGCTCGAGTCGTTGCCGCCGTCGGCGGCGCGCGTGATCCGCATGCACGGCGAGGCCTACCTGCGCCGCCTCACCGTGGGCGCCTTCCAGCGCGCGTCCGACCAGCAGCGGACGGGCATCAAGATGGCGCAGGTCTACGCCGAGACCCGCCCGCTCCAGCGCGTGCAGAAGTACTCGTTCGTGGCGCCCAAGGGAATGGTGCGCTTCTCGCAGAACAACGGCAACGAGCGCATCGGCTTCTCCGCGGAGGACCAACTCGACAAGACGATGGAGGCCGACAAGTTGCTCATCCAGGAGCAGAAGGCCCTGTGGCCCAAGATGGTCAAGAAGATGGAGGACGAGAAGGCCGAGGCGGCGCAGGTTCGGCAGGAGAAGCGGGACGCCGCCTCGGCGTCCGCGTCCATTCCCAAGAAGGGCGCGGCCAAGGCCTAAAGCATTTAGCCGGACCGCGCATTTGTAAGGTGTGGGTTATGGGAGTCGCGGAGGTCGTGGAGGTCGTGGGTGTCGTGAATGGCAAGCGCGTTTGAGTCTAAAGCCAAGCGGTACGAGGACATGCTGGCGGCTCCCGCAAACCGGGTGGGCGCGGAGAGCGGAGGTGGTGGTGGTGGTGGTGACGGTGGTGGTGGTGGTGGCAACGAAGACGACAACGCCGCGTGGCTGCAGGCGTACCAGTTGGCGAGGGCGGCGGGCGTGGGCGGGTTGGCCGAGTCGAGGGCCGCTCGCGCGTCGCCGCCACAACCGCCGCAAACGGTGGCGCTCATGGTCATGAAGGCCGATGCCACGAGCAAGGACGCGACCTGGGGCGAGGCGTTCGTGGACCGCACGGTGCAGCTTGGCCAGCCCTACCCGGCCGTCACGCACGTCGAGTTGTGGGTCGGCGACCGCCCCGGCGAGAGCAGCGAGGACAACCACTTCAGCACCTACCTGGGCGCGAAGAGGGGCGCGCTGTGGACGTCCGGGCTGAGCGACTCGAAGAAGTTCTACTCGAGCACGGCGTGGTCGGCCGTGCCCATCGTGGCACCCGCGGTGGAACGGCGCGTGCGCTCCGAATGCAAGCTGCATTGCGGCACGCCCTACCCACCGGCAGCGCTGCTCTGGCAGTACCCCTGGTCCACGTGGCCCCTGCGCGGCTTTGCGGGCCTCCTGGACGATCGCATCAACGCTCCCGCCCACTGCGCGGCTCTTTCCGCGCGCATCCTTCGCAGCGCCGTGCCCGAGCTGCAACTGCCGCAGGCGTCGCACTGGTACGGCCCCTCGGCGCTCTACCTGGAGATGTCGAGCCCGGAGCGCATGGAGTGGGGGCTTCGCGCGCTCCGACCAGTCGTCCGGTCGGACATCGAGGAGGAGCAGGACGAGAAGCTGGCCGAATTGCTCACGCGGCACAGCGACGACGAGGTGGTCGGCATGTCCACGGCCGACGCTCGGCAAGCGCTGCACGCCCTCTCGATCGAGGTGCTGCGCGCGGGAAGCCGAAGGGGGGGCCGCGAGGTGGACCAGGACGCGTTCCGGTCGGCGCAGGAGCGCTACGCGCGAGGTCTCACGCGGTACACGTGGCTCAACCGCAAATTGAATCAGCGATGACGCGCGCGCGCGCGCGCGTCAAATGGGCATGCCGGGGCGTTGGGTTTAAGCGTTGGGGTTGAGGCACGCGCGTAAATCGTTCTTAAGTGGATCCACTACTGTTTTGTAGGGAGCGACTTTTTCGAGCACCTGGCCCTTGGGGAAAAAGGGACATCCAGCCAACGCAAAATTCTCTCTTCATAATTTATGCATACATCTCACTGCAGTGGGTCCACTACTTTTTTGTAGGGAGCGACTTTTTCGAGCACCTGGCCCTCGAGAAAAAAAGGCATCCAGCCAACGAAAAATCCGCTCTTAATAATTTATGCATGGATCCCACTGCAGTGGGTCTTCTACTTTTTTGTAGGGAGCGACTTTTTCGAGCACCTGGCCCTTGGGAAAAAAAGACATCCAGCCAACGAAAATCACCCCCTGAATAATTTCTTAAGAATCCGATCACGTGACCGGGTCCCATTTTGGACACTAGGGACCCTGCCACCAAGCGCAGGCACCCTACTGTCCGGGGAACAACCGCGTTCACTGAACGTGAACGCAGGGACGGACGGTAGGGACCCTGCGACCAAGCGCAGGCACCCTACTGTCCGGTCGTCTCGCTCACCGGGTGCGCTCGATCCAAGCAGCAATCGAACCCTGGGCTTTTTTTGTGCGATCCCGTTTCGAACGGTAGGGACCCTGCGCTTGGTCGTGGGGTCCCCACTGTCTGGGGAACAACCGCGTTCACTGAACGTGAACGCGGGGGTGGACAGTGGGGACCCCACTACCAAGCGCAGGGACCCTACTGTCCGGTCGCTCTCGCTCACGGGTGCGCTCGATCCAAGCAGCAATCGAGCCCTGGGCTTTTTTTTGTGCGATCCCGTTTCGAACGGTAGGGACCCTGCGCTTGGTCGTGGGGTCCCCACTGTCCGGTTCGGCCGCCCCAGGGGCGGCAAGGTTGCATGTCCAGCCACCCAACGGGAGCCGATTCTTAAGAAATTATGAAGAGAGAATTTTTCGTTGGCTGGATGCCCTTTTTTCTCCAGGGACAGGTGCTCGAAAAAGTCGCTCCCTACAAAAAAGTAGTGGACCCACTGCAGTGAGATGTGTGCATAAATTATGAAGAGAGAAATTTGCGTTGGCTGGATGCTTTTTTTTCTCCAGGGCCAGGTGCTCGAAAAAGTCGCTCCCTACAAACCGGCAGTGAACCCACTGCAGTGAGATCCATGCATAAATTATTAAGAGAGAATTTTTCGTTGGCTGGATGCCTTTTTTTCTCCAGGGCCAGGTGCTCGAAAAAGTCGCTCCCTACAAAAAAGTAGTGACATCTATTAATAATTCCAGGCGTCGCGACTCACCCACCAGGCGCAATCTGCAGGCTCGGGTGGAAACTAAACGAACGCAGGTCGGTGACCAGGTCTTTGGTCGTGTTGGCCACGCTCTCCAGCTGCGGCCCCGCCACGCTCGCCGTTTGTCGCGCGAAGGCGGTCATGTCCAGCACGTTGCGCGAGGCGAGTCGCGCGTTGTTGGCGCCCTCCACGGCCATGTCCATGAGCGTGGTCATCTTGGTGCTGGTGTCGGAGCCGTCGACCGCGTCGAAGACGTCGCTGACCTTGACGCACAGCATCGCGAGCAGCACGACGATCGAGCCGATGAAGAGGAGCGAGAGCACGAGCGCGGCCCACTGCGCGTACCGCATGCGCCGCTGCGCGTCCGACTCGAGGTAGCCGCGCGCCTTGAGCGCGATGGCCCGCTCGACGTCGTAGTCGATGGCGGCCCGCATCACGCTCTGCTGCTCGCTGCTGCGTCGTGGCGCGGTCAGCGGCTCCTGGTCGGAGGGCGGAAACTTGCCGTGGAGTTCCTGCAGCCGCACCGGCGAGAAGGCCAACGGCTGCGTGCGGAAGGGCGCGGTCATCGCGCGGCTCCCCACCTCAGGAGTGCGCGGCAACCACCAAATGTCGAATCGCTAGAAGGGTGCCAAGTCGCGTCGCGGCCAACTAGCGACGGGTCGCGTGGGCGCGCGCACAGACGCGCGCGCGCGCGCGCGTCCCATGTCGCACGTGCCGCTCCTCTCGCGGCAGAGCATTCCAAAACTGCAGCCGCCGCGCCGGGCCCCGCAGGTGCTGTGCGCTTGCTTGGTGGTGGCGCTGGTGCTGCTGCTGACGCCGCGTGGCGCGTTCGGCGCGTTCGGCGCGTTCGACGCGTTCCGGTGGAACGCGACCCGCGCGGCCCTCCCAACCCACGCGCACGACCCGCCGCCGCAAGCATTGAGCCGCGTCGTCGACGCGGCGGCGCGGCACGACGTGGTCACGTCGGAGACGCTCGACGATTTGCTGGCCACAGTGGGGTACTTGGCAAAACGCGAAATGCTGGCTCGCTAACAGTGGCCACCCGGTTTGCAACTTGTGGGTTATGGATTTCGAGCAAGAAGCATCATGGTAAAGGTCGCGCGCAACGATCACAGCGTGAAGGAAATCAAGTCGTTCCCGGCGTGGAACAAGGACCTCAAGGTGAAGCGGCGCATCGACAAGAAGGACAAGGACGGCCACTTTGTGCGCGACGCGAATGGCGTCATCGAGACGGTGATGCGCAAGGCGCCGGTGCTGGCGGAGAAGAAGTCGCAGATGAACCACTTGCACATGAGCAGCAAGGTGCAGCGCCACTGGGGCGCGCTGTGGAGCACGGCGGACAAGTGCCACCTGTGGCGACAGAAGATCAAGCCGGTCAAGAACGCCGACGGAACCACGCAGCCGCTTCGCAAGGGTCCCAGCGGCAAGACCATCACGGAGCGCTCCAACCGGGTGCTCTCCGGGCACACGCTCAAGACGCTCTCGTCGGGCGCCGTCGCCAGCGTCAACGCGCAGCTCCACGCCGACGCCAAACTGCTCCGCCTCGACACCACGTGGGCCGAGGATTCCAAGTACCCGATGCTGCCCACGTACTCGGTCGGCGCGGCGTACGCCATCGAGTCGGCCTTCGTTGCCTACGTGCAGGAGATCTTCTCGGTGGCGCTGGACATCCAGAAGGCGCACAAGAAGAAGCACAGCAAGGTCACGGCCAAGTGCTGCCAAGCGGCGGCGGACATCGTCAACAAGAAGCTCTCCTCGTCGACGGGATTCGTGCCCGAGTCGATGGGCTACCGCAAGCCGATCAAGGTCAAGAAGGAGAGCATGGCTGCCGCGCCGGCGGGGAAGTGAGGGCGGGTGTTAGTGAGCATGTGTCGGTCGCCATCAAGTACAATTTTTATTACACCTGGTCAGGAGGAGAAACCCGGGGGTGGCGCGCGCGCGCGCGCGCGCGCGCGAGTGGCGGGTTACAAATTCCTAAAACCCCAACAGCGACAGCTGCGCGTCCGTCGCGAGCGTGTCCTGCTGCAGCCGGGTCCGGGTGAAGCCCAGCGCCGCCAGGTCTTGCGCGCGCAACCCCGTCTCGCGCAGCGTCTCGGGCGGCACGCGCCGCGCGTGCTGGTAGTGCGCCAGCACCTCGCGCGCCGCGCCCGGCTGGTTGCCGCAGAGCAGGAGCAGCAGGCCGAGGTTGATGCCGAGTTGGTCGACCGCCTCCGAGCCCGCGAGGACGACGGCGTCGTTGCTCGTAAGCAGGAACTCGTCGAGCAGCGCGGGCGCGCCGTAGGCGGCGATGGCGTCCTCGCACCAGTCCTCGTCGAGCAGATGGAGCGTGTTGAAGCCCAGCGCGACGAGGCCGGCGGGCGTGCGCGTGCCGTGCGCCTTGAGTTGGATGGGCGTCATCTTGGCCGCGCGCATCAGCGTGGGCGAGATGCGCTGCGTCAGCAGCCAGTCGTGGCTGATGGCCTCGTCGGCCATGGCCACGAGCGTCTCGGCGGAATCGGACGCCTCGATGACGAGCGCGACGCGCTGGCGCAGCGAGTACTCGGTGGGCGGCATGGTTCGGTCGATCTCGCCCAGCCACCCAGCCAGCCAGCCAGCCACCCAGCCAGCCACCCACCCACCGGCTCCGCGCCAACAAACGCGTCATAGCGACCGCTTTGCGACTTGTGCGTGGCAAGTGGGTGGGGTGGAGTCGACACGCGCGTGTTGAGCGCGCGGCGCCCATGTCGCTGACGCCGCACGAGTACTACCTGAACCACTACCCGTACAACGAGCTGGTGGAGCTGCTGACGCGCAACGGCGACGACCTGGCCAACTGCGAGTTTGCGATCGAGGGCAAGACCGCGCAGGGCGACAAGGTCTACAAGCGGTACGTGTCGGCGCGCAACGCCGCCGAGCTGCGCACCCTGGTGTCGCGGTTCACGGGGGTGAAGGCGTTCCACTTTGGCGCCTTTTACAGCAACGGGTCGGGAAGAAACGCGGTCAAGAACGGCGAGAGCGTGCCGGTGCGCCGCGTGCTCTCGTTCGACATCGACCTGACCGACTTGGAGTTTTTGAAGCTCAAGGACGACAACGGCGCGATCTCGCTCGAAAAGTGCGACGCGGCCTACCCGGTGAGCGCCGCGGCCGCGTACATCCTGCGCCGCGTGCTGCAACACGCCTTTGGCTTCACCGAGCTCCTGATCGTGTACTCGGGCCGGCGCGGCGTGCACGTGCACGTCTTCGACGAGCGAGCCATGAGCCTGAGCGACGAGGCGCGCTCGGGCGTCCTGGACTACGTCAACTGCAACATGCAAAAAACCGACACGCACGCGCCCGCGGGGGTCCGGTTGATGATGGACCTGCACGGGTTGCGCAACGAGGTGTACCGCGCCTTCCACACCTACATCGTGGGCGAGCTCGGCCTGTTGGAGGAGTCGTCGGGGCGCGTCGCGTTCCTCGAGCGGCTCAACTTGTCCAGCTACGAGGGGTGGGACAAGTTCGAGCCAACGCTCTCGCCGCTCGCGAGCGACGTGACCAGGGTCGACAAGTTCCCGACCGGAAGCGACGCGTGGGCGCACATCGAGGATCGGATCCGCTCCACCGGGCTGGAGTGGATGTGCGAGCGCCTGGACTGCGTCGTGCTGGCGCACGTGTGGCCGCGCCTCGACGAGGCGGTGACGCGCAGCACTGCGCACCTGACCAAGGCGCCCTTCTCGTGCCACGCCGCGAGCGGTCGCGTGGCGGCGACCATGGGCACGTCGAGGCGCAGCATCTACAGCTTCAAGCCGAGCGGGTGCGCGCCGTCGCTCCAAGACTGGGACCAGCCGACGATGGACGCGGCGGTGGCGCACTTTCGCGTGAGCAGGCCGCCCAACGCCGGCGCCAACGCCGGCGCCGACGTCGACATGGAGGACGCGGTGCAGAGCAGCGCGTGTCCGCGCTTCAAGCGCAAAGCGTCGCCGCTTGCAACTTTGGTCTACCCCGAGAAGGGCGGCGCCTGAGATGCCACCGCGATGGCGCGTCGCGCCCGAGAAGCCGCCGCCGCCGCGCGCGCCCACCAAGGCGGAGAAGCAGGAGCGGCGCGAGCGGGAGGAGGCCAACGACCTGATCGACTGCGTCCTCGAGCGCGCGCGCGAAGTGGACGCCGAGCGCCGGCGCCACACCTGGGCAACGATGAGGCCCCTCGCCGACGACGGCGAGCCGCCGAGGGCGACCGGCGAGGCGCGCCGCATCGCGTGGGCCAAGCACGGGCTCACGCCGCCAGCGCGCCGCCAGCGGTTTGACGTGTACGGGAACGCGTTGCATTGAATTTCTAATCAGTTTAGAAACGTGACACGCTCACGAGAGAAAGAGTTTGGGTGGCTCCCCCCCGCTGCCGAGGAGGCCGCAGTCCGTGTCGTCCGTCTCGGGCGAGATGTAGATGGTGCTCTTGCACTCGGTGCGCGGCCGATTCTGCCCACGCGCCCAGCTGACGAGTCGCAGCAGGCCCGCGAGCGTGATCGCCGAGGGGTAGACGTAGAAGCCCGCGCCGATGAAGAAGGAGGCGAGCCCGAGCGGAATCTCGGCGAGGCACCAGAACCCGTGCGCCCAAAAGGGCGACCAGATCCCAAACCCGTCGTCCCACGCGCACACGAGCTTCCACTGGTAGTTGCGCCACCGGTTCTCGGGGATCTCGCGCGCCCACATCCACGGCAGCGCCACGCAGGCGAGCAGCACCCACTTGATGCCAAACCAAAACCAGAAGATGGAGTAGCCCGCGCTGCCCGACGGCGCCGTCTGCGCGGCGATGCCAAAGTGCGTGAACGTCTCGAGGAGGTCGACCGTGATCGCCCACGTCGCGATGGCGTACAGCAGGAGCCGCGGCGACTCGACCCAGCACACGGACTTGAGGTCGGCCCAGCGCATGCCCGGCCGCGCCATGGCCAGGAGCCGCGGGTGCGAGGGTCCCACGGGCACGTAGAAGACGAGCCAGCCTTCCCACCACGCCCAAAAGATCAGGGCCATGGCGACCGGCACCAGCAGCGCGATCGCGGGCAGCGTCCACGCCGCGCCGTTCCAAGCGGGCCCGTGGTTGCGGATCACGTAGATCGGGAAGCCCAGGAGCTCGAGCGGGGTGAAGCGCTCGCACTCGAGGCCGTCGCACCCCACGACGGCGCCCCACACGATGTCCTCGGTGGCGTTGTCGTGCACGATCAGGCGCACGCTCACGTGGTGGCTCGTGCAGTTGGCGAGCTGCGCGGGGGTGACCTGGCGCGCCGCGCCGTCGGGCAGCAGCTTGTAGTAGGCATGCTGCGTGAAGGGCTCAAAGTCGGCCAGCGGGTAGGTGGCGGGCAGGTCGCGCGGCAGCGAGAGCGGCGTGTCCCAGTGGAAGGGCCGCTCGCTTGCGCAGCCGCCGCACCCGGCGTAGACGGAAAAGGTGCTCGTGTCGTAATCCTTCCTGAAGACGACGTCAAAGTCCAGGGTCGTGCCCTCGAGGTCGTGCAGGTCGTACTCGACGCCGCCGGAGCCCTTCAGGTAGGCCACCTGCGAGGTCGTCGGGCCGTGCGGCGGGTGGCAGCAGTTGTGGTCGCAGCCGTCGTACTGCGGCACGTGGCCGTGCGCGAAGACGGCGAAGAAGGCGATCATGCGCCGCACGACGCCCCTCCACCCCCTTAGTTGGGGGCGGTGCGCGCGGCCTTACTTGACAATTTTAAAACGCTTTGTTTTTGAAACGCGCTCACTAGTTTCTGCGCGGGTGCATCGCCGTCCACTGCCGGTACAGCTGCTGGCCAGCCGCGACGTGCGCCTCCGTCGGCGCCCCCATGCCTTCGGCCTCCATCTCCAGCGCCTCCGCCTTCGTCTTCAGCAACGCAAGCTCCTGACCAAGCGCATCGGCCCGTTGGCGCAGCGCCCGGACCTCGGGCGGAAACGCGACGTCCGATGCAGGCACGCCTTCGGGGACCGGCTCGTCCTGGAAGGCCTGGTAGGCGGCTTCGTACTGCTGCTCGGCCTGCACCAGCTTACCCTGCGCGGTCCGCGCCGCGGCGCTGGCCTTGCCGTGCGCCTGCTTGGCCTTCAGGTGCATGTTGCCGCCCATCCACAGCACGCTCTCGCGCTGGTCCGTCTGAAACACGTCCTTCATGAGGCACTCGTAGAGGATCTCGCAGATGTGGCCGACGATCATCACGCGGCCGTGCACGTTGCCGCGCATCGACCGGAAGAAGTCGGGAATCGCATCGTCGCTCGTCATCTTGCTGTAGGGGATGCCACCCTTCTGCAGGTCGGGCGCGCACATCAGGTCGTAGACCAGCTTGTACTTCTCGTTGGTCTTCTCCGACGAGGCGATCTCGGTCTTTCGCTTCGACAGGTTCCTCTTGGGGATGTGCTCGAGCGCGGCGTCGTTCGTCTTGAGGTTGACGTGCCACCAGCAGACGAAGTCGACGAGCGAGTTGAGCTCGACGCCCGGCTTCCTCTTCGGAAAGTTGCGCAGCATCTCGATCTGCATCGTCGTCACCCGAAACTTGTTGTCCGAGAGCTTCTTCCTCTGATCGAGGGTCACGTGCTCGTCGCAGACCTGGTCAAACAGCGTGAAGTCCCTGGTCATGGGGTGCACTCGCCGCTGCGACACCTTGAACAGCGGCTCGCTCTTGAAGGTTTCGACGCACGCCCAGTTCGAGTTGGCGCCGGTCTTTTTGGCCAACCCAAACTCGTTCCTGAGCTCACGCGTGCGCTTGAAGGCCAGCCACATCCCCTGGGCGCGCTCGGAGTCCTGACCCATTGGGCCGCGATAGGGGAACGCCCAGCGCTCGATGGGCAGGCAGTCGTTGTGCGCCGACAGCTGGGGCACCTCGAACCAGGCCTCGCCGTGGCTCAAGCACCAGTCCCTGGCTTGCGCGTCGGTCATCCGACCACCACCCTCGTACCACGCCGTTTCGTTCCACGCCTTCTTGGGAAGCACCGGGTAGAACTCGACGCGCGGCACGTCTCGGCACTCGATCAGCTCGCCGAGATCGACCGGTTGGAACGTTTCCGCCTGCGCCTCAGCGTCGGTGGTGGGCATGGCCAGGCCGTCGAAGAGTCGCGTTGCCTCCTCCATCGCATCCAGCTCCAGCTGCTCGTCCAGCTCTTGCGGGGTGGCAGCTTCGGGGTTGCTGGCGTTGTCGACGGAGCGCGCCGTGGCTCGGGTGTTGGCGCGCCCAATCGTCTGCAGGAGCCGCAGCCGCTCCTCGTTCATGAAGTCCATGTAGTCGCTCATCACCGTATCGGTGTCGATGTTCGGCAACGACCTCGCCAGCGCATCAAACTCCTGCCGCATGCGCTCCTGGTCGGTCGCGGTCGGCAGGGTGTCGAGCGACATGCGCGCAAGCCGGGCATTGAGCTCTCCCTGCAAGACGTCCATCGGCACGTCGGGCTCCAGCGATTCGTACTCCCGCCGCAGCGCGCTCCCATTCTTGGCAAGCGCCTGCACGCCGCCGTTCCGCGCAATAATGCTCTGCCCGTTGGCGTCCTTGGTGATCTCGTCCAACCACTCGGCCGCGCGCTTCTGCCGCGCATCGTCCGACTGGCCGCGCCACGCCTTGTCGATCTCGACGCGCCGTTCGTACAATTCGACCGCCTCCCGCTCAGTGAGCGGGCGCGCCACGCACTTGTAGGGGGGCAGGAGCTTGGTGAACTTGGTGTTGCGGATGTTCGTGGCGATCTTGGTCGCGAGCCCCCGCTTCACGTCGTCGGCAACGGTTCGATTGCGACGCTCCCGGACCTCGATCTCCCGCTCGAGCTGCTGGTTGGCGCGCGCGCGCTCATCGGGGTTGAGGTCGCTGAAGCTCACCGTCTGCACGTAGCCGGGGTCGCACATGACCATGAGCGCCGACCGGTCGTCCTGGCCAACGTTGAGAAGCGTGGGCTCGTCGTCGGCCTCCGAGTCGGACGAGTCGGACGAGTCGGGCGAGTCGGACGAGTCGGACGAGTCGGACGAGTCGGACGACTCGTCCGCGGGCGCGCCCGCGGCCGGCCGCGCCCGCGGCCGCGGCGCGAGCTCGTCGCCATCGGCTGCCGGGGCCCCGTTCCCAGCAGGCGCGTCTGGCAACGGGCTGCCTGCCGGCGCCGCGGGCGTGGTGGGCGCGCCATCGGTCGGATTGGGTGTGGGTGTGGGGGTTGGCGCGTTGCCCCACGCGCGCGACGGGTCGGTTTCCAACCAGCCCTTGCATTGGGCGCAACCCCTGGACGCATTCTTGCACTTGGGACACCCCAGGCCGTTTGCGTTGGGGGCGCGCTTGCCGCGCGCGCCGCGGAAGGGCCCAACGCCGGTTGGGATCGGCATGTGGTCTGGGCCGTCCATGAAAAGATCGCGAGCGCGCTGGGCGTGTTAAGCGTGTTAAGCGTGTCGGGAGTGCGAGTGCCCGATCTGCACGTGCGCACGCGTGCACCACTCCACCTACCAGGAGGCTACGCTGCCATGACTTATCCCCAGACTCGCAAAAGGGCGTGGTCACCCACAAAGGGAGGAGAAGCCCCACTGCGCGCAGTCCCTGAACTCGTGCTGGTGCCAGTACGCGCACGTCCAAAGCGCGCGCAGTATCTGCGCGTCGCACCAGTTGCTGGCACTCGCGTGCGCCTTCTGCATGCGCGGCTTGCCTTTGAGCGACGCGGCGTACTTTTCGACGAAAAACTCGACGATGCCGTGCTGCACTCTGTCGACGTTGTCGACGTTTGCAAGCGCGCAAAGCGTCTTCGGGTGCTTCCGCGCGACCTCGCCCACCACGTCCAGCGCCAGGTCGGCGCGCATGCCCTTGAGCTCCACAAAGTCGCACCCGCACAGCGCGAACGCCGTCGCCAGCAGCGCGAGCGCCGCGGGCTGCTGCGCCTTCACCTCCTCGCTCAGGTGCTGCGTGCCGTAAAAGTAGTCGATGATCAGCTCGTGGAGCTTGGACATGTCGCAGCACGTGTAGTGCGCGGCCGTCACGAAGTCGTTGCCCTTGCGCTTGCGCGAGGGCTCCCTGAGGCACAAAATGGTCAGCTCGTCGCGGTCGTCCTCCGAGGCGCGCCGCTGGCGGCGGTCCTGCTGCAGCAACTCGATGACGAAGGAGTCGGTGTCGATCGTGGTCACGAGGTTGAGCAGCACGCCATCCACGGGCGTGCCTCCACGGCGCGCCGCGTCGTGCACGCGCTGCGTGACGTCGGTCAACTTGAGGTCGCCCTCGCCTATGGGCTTGGCGCGCTCCAGGAGCGGCTGCCAGAAGGCGTCGTCGCTCGAGAGGATGCCCGCCACGCGCGGCAGCCCGATGCCGCGGTCGCCGCCGCGGCGGTCGACGCCATCAAAGGTGAGCGACCACGCGCCGTCGCCCGTCATCTCGGCGCGAAACTTGCGCAGCAGCTCGGCGCACACGGCGTCGTAAAAGCGCGGCCGCGCCTTCCGAAACTCCATGAGCAGCTTGACGTTGCAGCCATCGGTGCGCAGGTCGTTGGTGTGGTAGTCGTCGTCGAAGATGGTGGCCACGAGGTCGGCGGAGCAGAGCGGCACGCGCGCCTGGCGCAGCTGGTCGCGCCGGCCCTGCTCATCGGCCTTGGCGGCCGTGATGGCGTTGGGCTCGTCAAACACCACGACGACGTGCGCCGCCGCTTGGATGGCGTCGTTGATCTGGTGGGACAGGACGCGCACGTAGCCGCCAAACGTGTCCACCTCCTTGGGTATGGCGTTCATCATGACGTTGCCGTCCAGAATTGCCAGGGTCTCCGAGCGCCGGACGCCGACCAGGTCGCGCACGTTGTGGAGGCGATCGGCGTTTGCAAAGGCTTGCTGAAACTTTTCGAGGAGCACGGCTTTGGCGCCGTTAGGGCCGCTTTTGAGCCCCATCGCCAGCCTCGGTAAGGCGCAAAGCCCTTTTGGTGCTCACGAGTCGCGCGCAAGTGGCAAGTTAGCGTTCGCTAAGTGCATTTACCAATTGTTGACCCGGTGAGTGGGGACAAACGAGTGCCGGACCGCACTGGCCACCAGACCCAGAACGGCGCACCACTCTGCGGCACGTGGCCTTAAGCTGCGCGTGACCCGCGCAATTCGCAAGGCCTGCGACGGGTTGTCGCATCTGGCAGCCGCGTTCGTGAAAGCGGCCTCGCAACCCGGAACGGCGACCGAGCGGCGCAGGGTGGCCGAGCTGCGCGCCTCGCCGGTCTCGATCGACCACCAGTTTGGCGAGCCGACGCCGGCGCAGAAGCGCACGCTGCTGCCGCTGGTTTCGCTGTCGCTCGGCTACCTGTACCAAGAGTTGCTGAAGCACCGGCTGTGGAGCGCGCGCTTCGATCGCGGGGGTCGCAGCGCGAACGGGCCGGCGGTCCGATCGCTCGCGACGCGCCACCTGGGCGCCCCCGCGACCGACGGTTGGAACGTGGTCGCGGGAGCGGTGGACCTGGCCAACGCCTGGGCATTCAGTGGCGATGGGGTCCACGTGTGTCCCGCAACGTCCGCGAGTCGCGACCTGCCGCGCAACGTGCGCATGCGCCTCATCGCGTGCCTGAGCGTCGCGTGGAAATTCGAGCGCCAGTTGTGCAGCCGCTTTCCGCGCGAATTCCACGACGAGAAACCCAACCTCGTTTCGCCCCACACGTGTGAGCTGGCGTACCTCGCGTACGCCTTCCTGTCGCAAGACGAGCGCGCGGAGTTTGGGGCGTGGAACGCCGAAAACCGAAAGCGCGTGCGCGAGTTGTACGAGGAGATGGTGGCGCTGGAAGTGGCGCTGCTCACGGACGTGCCAGTCTTCTCCACGCTCGTCCACGGCAACCAGGTGCAAGCCGAGACGCGCATCCAGGAGCTCTTCGACGCCCACATTGTGGACGCGGAGGAGGCCATGATCATGCGCTCCATCGTGCCCTTTTTCAACGCGGCCTGGCAAAATGGCTACGCGGAGCAGCCCTCGGCCGGAGCGCTGGTGTGCGCAGCGATGCACTGCACGCGCGTGGTCGGCACCGGGTGGGGTGTGTGCGCAAAGCCCTCGATGGCAACGCTGCGCGCGGCGTTCGTGCCGTCGGAACGCAGGCGGGCCAAGGAGCTCGTGCAAAACGGCCTCTCCCTCAAGGGGTTGCCCACGGCCATCGTGCTGCTTGGGTGTTACGCGGACCCCCAGTGGGTCAATTACGAGTACATGCGCACCAGCACACTCAAAAGGGCGCTGTCACTGGCACACGCTTTGTAATTGCACTTAAAATGCTGACAAAGCTTCCACCAACCCCGAACGCGCAATGGGTCGGGTTTTCAAGTAAGTCCCCCACGGATCGCGCAGCCAACTGAGCGGTTCCTCGCCGTCTGGTGGGGGCGCGCGGTTGGCGACGTCGCCGCTGGACCCCAGGATCGGGTTGCCCATGGCCGGCAGCTCGTACGCGCTGCTCTTGCCGTTGTGGATGAGCCGCTTGCGCTTGAGCAACTCGTCGCGCGCCTCGCCCGCTTCGACGTTGTGGTCGCGGAGGTGCTTGTAGAAGACCTCGTCGATCATGCCGAGCGGGTGCTTGCGCGCGTGCTCCGCCTGTCGCTCCACGCGATCGCGCGGCGATTCGGCCAGCCACTGCGCTTCGGCGGCTCGGGCGACCGCAGCGGTGATCGAGGCGGCGGCGTCCGCGGGTGGGGGCAGGAGGCAACGCGTTGCCAGCGTGCGCGTCCAAGGCGGCCCGTCGGTAACCGCGTCGAGCGCGGAGAGCGAAGGCGACGGTGGTCGTGGCGGCGGCGGCGGCGGCGGCGGAGGCGGCGCGATCCGCCACCGCTTGAACGGCTCGTGTGGCTCGGGTGGGCACGCCTTGCCCACCATCGCGCAGTGGTGCGCGCAGTGGGGCACGTGACGCTCGCCGGATTCGAGCTGCGCGGGCGAGAGCAACTCGACTGGGTTGCGCCACGCGTCGCACTCGCTGCAAAACACCCAGCTGGTCGTTCGCATGTGCGCGCGCTTACGCTTGGGAGCCGCGCAGTCGGTGCGGACCATCGTGAGGGGCCGCATCTTGAGGCGCACGAAGCACTGACCCGCGGCCAGTCGCTTGGCAATGGCTTCGTCATGGATGTGCCGAAGGTTCTTGCGCTGCGCCTCTTGCTTGTTGACCAGCGCCTGCTTGCGCGCCTGCTCGCGCGTTTCCCGGTTGGCCTCGCGTTGCGCCTTCCTGCTCTGCGCCTCCTCGGCTGCAGCACTTGCAACGACCTCGTCGACGAGGGCGCGCACGCATTGCTCGACGGGATCGTACGAGTGACGGTGCTTGCCACCAGAGCGGGTGTTGGCGCCCCTCATTTGCGCGCGGAGCTGACACTTTTGGGTTGCGCGAGCGCATGCAAGCGCGTGAACCGTTTTTAAAGTCGGGGAAGCGCCACGCACGCACGCGCGCACACACGCGCACACGCGCACACACGCACACACGCACACACGCACACACACACACACTACCAGTACGGCTCGCCCGACGCCTCGCTTTTGCGTTCGGCTTCGGCGATGAGCTCTTCGGTGCGCATCCCGACGCAGATTCGGATCGCGAACGCGTGCTTCGACCACGGTTGTGCTGATATGGAAACCTGGTAGCCGCGCTTGCAGGGGTCCCTGCGCAGCTCTTGGACCTCTTCGGGGAGCGCGTCGAGAACCACCTCACCGGATTCGGGAAACCAGTGCTCGTTGTCAGCGCAGCTGAACATGAACACGGTGTCGGTCACGCCGGTGCGTTCGGCTTGAAGCTCAAACTTTTGCTTGGCGGCTTCCCACGCCCGACCGAGGTTGCGCGGCATGGACTCGCGCTCAAACTCCTCGACGCGCTTGCGCTTCTTGTGGCCCTCAAAGGCCAGCGTCGCTATCCGTTCGCCGAGATTGCTCATGCTCGCGCCTGCAGGGTGGTTGGCAGAAAAATGTCAGCATACGAGTGCCGGGGGTGGGCTGTGGCACGCGCGCGCGGTACCGGGCAACCACGATCTCGATACCAACTGCAGGGACGAGCCGCAACGACCAATGCCCGGCACTCGTACGCAGAGAAATGTCGACGTGCGCACAACCGGGTTGGTCGGCATGTACGCGGACGCCTGGACGCTCGTCTTCGAGCAGTTGGCCAAGGACACCAACGGCCACTTTGCGGTGCCCGCGCTCGCGCTCGTCGCCACTTGCCGCACCGCGTGCAAAGAGATGGTGCGCAGCGCGGCCGGGCTGATCACGCCCTACGACGCCAAGATCGCCTTCGTGCCCAACGGGCGCACGCGCGTGCCCGTGCGCTTCCACGGCGGCGTGCACTTTGCCGAGCACCGCTACTGGCACGGGCTCTCGATCATCCGCGATGCGCGCACCGGCCAGATGTTTGCCGCCAGCCACCCCGCGGCAACCGACACCGGCCGGTGCACCGCGCAAGGCAAGCGCATCCACGAGTACGAAGTGCACCGCATGTACCCCCTCGCTCGGCTCGCGCAGCTGTTGGGGGGCCACGAGTCCGACTCGTTCCGGCGCCTCGGTGGCTTGGCCCAGTACGAGTTGAGCTCGACGCCGTACCTGACAAGCCCAAACCACAAGAACGCGTTGCGCAACGTGCCGCTGACCAACCCCGCGCACTCCGAGGCCCGCGCCGGCCTGGGCGGGTCGGCGCACGAGTCGCTGCACGGCGTCATGACCAAGAACCAGTTGCGCTCCTACGAGTGGACCGGCGAGCCGGGCCCGCTTCAGGTGAATCGCGAGGACTTCATCTCGCAGCGGATCGTGCGCACCGACTACGCCGGCGTGTACAGATCGCAGGGCGACTACATCATGTCGATCACCGAGTACAGGCAAGCAAGCGGCAAGGACCGCGTCGAGGTGAGCGCGCTCGACCAGCACTCCAGCTGGCACGGCCCAGATTGCGACCCGTTGAGCAGCAGCGACAATGCGCCGGCCATGCTCCGGCCCGTCCACGTGCTCAGCCGCGCGCTTGGCTACTTTTGCGAGCCGCGCGTGGCCGAGGGCCCCGGCTGGCTCGTGTCGCTGCTGTCGCACGGCTGCCCGACGTACACGAGCACCAACCTGCAGCTCGTCGAAGAAGAAGACATCGCGCGCATGGGCGAGCTCGCGCGCGATGCGCGCCAACGCGACGACCACGCCAAGTCGCTGCCGTACCACCCGACCAACAACCCGACCGGCTACCACAAGACCAAGAAGCGCGGGCTCCGCAACCGCGGCAAGCGCGCGGCCGCGATCGTGGCGCAGCAACGCATGCTGTACGACGTGCCCGAGCGCCTCAGCAGCAGCGAGGACGACGACCACACCTACGCGCCTCCCCCAAGGCGCCACAAGACGGCGCCGCAACCCCTCGCGCACCGAGACGCGCCAAAGACTCTGGAAGGAGTGGCCCGGCACTTTGACGCGTGGCTAGAGTCCCTGTGAGTGTTTGGCATTAAGCCGCCGTTTTGCAACTTGTAGTTAGTAACAACTGTTGATTAACGAAGCACAATGCCCACAACGGGCGCATGCAACCCCGAGCGATTGCAGCTCTACTACGACACGTTCCGCGACATCGTGCAGGGCCACAACGACGAGAACGTGGACGTGGAAAACACGCGCGCCAACCTGCTCATCGACACGCGATGGCCCGAGGTGTCGCGCGCGCTCGCGTGCAACCTGATCGAATTGGGTAGCCAATCGGACATCCGGCCGCTGGCAGCCGACGTCGAGCGTCTGGTGGGCCGAGCAGCGGTGCTCGCGTTTGGCACGCGCAACCACGCGGAGATCCCCTCGTGGTTTTTGCAAAACTGCGAGTGCCTCGTGGCGTCGACGCTGCACAAGCTGCTCGTGCGATTCGTCAACACCCCCCGTCCCGAGCGCGTCATGCGGCGCGCATTCGGCGCCCTGCTCGACGTGGCCGAGGGCGTGCGATCGTACGTGGGGTTGCGTTACCTGGCCGCGTCGACGGGCGCGCACGTGCTGATGAGCGCGGTGGTGAATGCCAAGTACGACTTTCTGGTCAAGCACGCCGAGTGCGTGCACGACTCCGAAATGGTGCTCGCGCACGTGCTCGCCACCAGGCTCCTCGCCGACTCGAACCGCGCAATGGAGGCGCAATCCGCCTTTTGCTTCTTCGCTCGATCGGAGCGGTGGTGCTCCTTCGCGGAAGCGTGCCTGCACGGGTCGCTTCCCGATGGCCGCCTGGCGCGCTTGCTGCGAGAGGTCGACGCGGCCAAGAAGTGGGTGGCCGATGCGCACGCGCATGCGCGCGCGCAAGCGCAAGCGCAGCCCCACCCGAGCGCGTCCCCCACGCGCCCGACCCGCGCGGTTTCCACGCGGACACCCTCCAAGCCGCGGCGCTCGGTCTTGATCGCGAAGCGGGTGACGCCCCTGATGCGACGGGTGGTCAACGGGTGCTCCATAAGCCCCCTGATGCGTGCCTAAAGTAACCAACTGGCAGGGGGGGCAAGGGGGCCATGAGCGTGGCAATGGATGCGGCGGTTGTCATCGAGCACCCGCCAGAGGAGGTGGCGAAGACGAGCATGCTGTTGGTCATCGGTGGGTTTGCGCTGCTCGGCGCGGTGACCATGCTGGCCCTCTTTTCGTGGGCGTCGCAGGGCGAGCGCGACGGCCAACCGGACGTCTTTGGCAAGCGCGTGACCGTGCGCGAGGTGGGGGAGCGGTACAAGGCGGTGTGGTCGCCTGGCATGTTTTGGCCACGCGACGCGTTCATGCACACCAAGAAGACCAGCACGGGGTCGCCGCTCTTTGCGGTCGTGTGGAGCTTCCTGACGGGTTGGTTCATCTGCGTGGCCTTCTACTTGATCGTTGCGGGATCCGTCCCGGCCATCGAGGTGTTCCGGGCGGAGGCGCACTTTCGCGCGGCCATGTTCGTCTCGGCCGCCCTGTGCCTCGCTGCCGTGTGGCCCGTGCTCTTCCGCACCGGGTCGTACGTCTACGCGCCGCCCTCCGAGAAGGGCGGCAACACCAACGTCAACCAGAACGTCAACAACCAGGTCAACCAGCAGGTCACCCAGGTCAACAACATCATCGACATGAGCTGGTTGGCGCAGCTGCTTGGGGGGGAGGCCGCCGACGCCGCTCCTGCCGGCGCAAAGAGCACCAAAATCGGCGACATCAACCTCGACAGCGCGGTCGAGAACAACGTCAGCGCAAACGTCGGCCTGATCGCGTCCTCGCACTCTGCAACCAAGCAGTTCTTCCTGTGGGTGTCCTTCTTCGTGCTGCTGCTCGCGTCCTGCCTGGCGGTGGCCGGGTCGGGCGTCATCCAAGCGTGGACGTTGCCGGGCCCGCAGTTTGGCACGCTGCTCTTCTTGGGCCCCGGGTACGGCCTCTTTGCGGGGTGGCTGCTCTTTGCCGCGGCGCTCAACCTCAGCATCGCGATCAGCTACAGCAGCTACCCGTCGGGCACGCTGCCGTGGCCCGAGACGCGCACCCGGTACACGCACCGGGGCAGCCTGTGGCCGCCCGCGATCGCGCTCGTCGTCGCCGCCATCGCGGTGCTCGTTCCGGACCCGGCCATACCGCTGCCCATGTTCATTGCCATCTTCCTGTTCACGCCGCGGCAAAAAACGCACCTGGCCGCGTCGCTTATATGCCTGTTAGGAGTTGTCGTGGCCACCGTGATCGTAGTGTTGGAACGGTCGGATTAAAAAAATGAAACCCTTGATGCTGCTCGCGAGCGGGGCGGCAAGAGAGAGAGAGAGAGAGAGAGAGAGGAGGGGGTCCCAGCGCGGCAATGGCTTTTTTAACGACGACGACGCGTGTCACTACCCCGGAAGCCGCCTTTGGCGATTGTTCTTGCCGATGACGCGCGCAAGCGCCGTCTTGCGTTTTGTGGCGACGCTGGGTCGCCGCGGCTTCTCCGCGTCGCCAGTGCCATCGTCGCTGCGCACGGCGCGCGGTCGCCTGCTGCTGTTGGAGGTGTCCGCGTCCGCGCCGATGATGGGCCGCGCCTTGTTCACCAGGTGCGCAAAGATGTCGGCCGTCGGCATGGCCTTGTGCGCGTTCACGAGCCAGGCGCGGTAGTGCGACGGGCAGTACCTTTTGGGAGCGGTGCGCGCTCGGTTGCGCGGCGCGCGCCAAGGGCAGGGCGGAGGGTGGGGGGTGGGGGGGTTGCGGGGTTGCGGGGTTTTGCGCGCACCAGC
>Ga0233444_10001973_pt1 | contig 22199 bp, 25 predicted proteins | sample SI_124_October20_6_FD_182792 | JGI IMG/M metagenome (GOLD analysis project Ga0233444, IMG submission 182792) | Seawater microbial communities from Saanich Inlet, British Columbia, Canada - SI_124_October2016_10_MG | ecosystem: Environmental > Aquatic > Marine > Inlet | place: Canada: British... | reverse complement strand
ATAGTTGCAGGGGCAGTTGACGATGCTCATTTGGCATCTGGTATTACTGCTTCTAAATTAACTGGAGCATTACCAGCTATTAGTGGCGCTAATCTAACTGGTTTACCAATTAATACAATAGAAAATAATATTGCTATGCTTGCTTTTTATAGAGCAACAGACCATTCAAAAACAAAATACAGTTTAGTAGACCAAGTTGTTGATGATTTTAATGATGCAACAGGTATTGATGCTAGTGCGTCTACAAATGAAAATTTATCTGGTGGTGCTTATGCTGGGCAAACTGTTACAGGTGCCAATCCTACTGGTGGTACAATAACCACTTCAGGCAGTTACAGATATCACGAATTTCAACCAGGCGGTGTAAATAGTTCATTAACAACAAATTTTGTTATACAATCTGGGACTTCTGGAGCAATTGATTATTTAATTGTAGGTGCTGGTGGTTCGGGACGTAGTACACACGCTGGTTCTCTTGGTGCTGGTGCTGGTGGTTCACATCAACTTTTTACAAATCAAACTAAATCTGCAGGCACTTATCCTATTGTAGTTGCTGGTAACGCTGGTGGTTGGACAAACTCAAACCCTGGCCAATCCTCTTCTGCTTTTGGAACAACTAAAGCTGGTGGAGCGAATGCTACGAATACATCTGGTGCTGGTGCAAATGGTACAACATACTCACAATTCTCTCAATTTGGTGAGAATGGTGTTTTTGGTGGCGGCGGTGGTTGGCATGGATATGACGGCGGTACTGGTGGTGGTGGCTATGGTGGTAACTACAATGGTCAAATAAACGGAGGCTCAGGATTAGCTAAGACAGGTGGTGGCGGTGGTTCTGGTAATCCACAAACCAATGCTTCTGGTGATGGTGGTTCTGGAACTGTTCTTATTAGATATCTTACAACTGCTTTTGAAATATATAATGTTGCCGATATAACATTACAATCTACTGCAAATACAGCCAAAGATGGCGCTCCTACTACTGGAGATTTAGTAACACTAATAGAAAATTCTGCTGGAACAGCAACATTAAATACTGATATTAAAGGTTATATTTCAAGAGATAATGGTTCTACTTGGACTCAAGGAACTTTAGCAGATGAAGGTGATTGGGGAACTAATAAAAAAATATTAGCTTTCCATGACTTAGATATTAGTGGACAACCTTCTGGTACAAGCATAAAGTATAAAATTACTACACATAATCAAAGTGCAAGTAAACATACAAAAATACACGCTACATCATTAGCTTGGGCATAGTAAAGTAATACTGTGCAACCCTTACATTATGGATTTTTATTATGTCTGAAAATCATTATCTAGGTAATCCTCTTTTAAAGAAGAGCAATGTTCCTGTTAATTGGGAAAAGGATCAGATTCTTGAGTATCAGAAGTGTATGGAAGACCCCATATACTTCATTAAGAACTACATCAAGATTGTATCTTTAGATGAGGGTTTAGTACCCTTTAAACTCTATGATTTCCAAGAGAATATCGTAGAGACAATCCACAACGACAGATTTACTATATGTAAGATGCCGAGACAGTCTGGTAAATCCACGACTATGGTATCTTATATTCTACACTACATCTTATTCAACCCTAACATGAATGTTGCCATTCTAGCGAACAAAGCTGCGACTGCAAGGGACATTCTTGGCAGACTGCAACTCGCATATGAGAATCTTCCTAAGTGGTTACAACAGGGTGTGGTATCTTGGAACAAAGGTTCTGTAGACTTAGAGAATGGTAGTCGAGTAGTTGCATCTTCTACATCTTCAAGTGCAGTTCGTGGTGGTTCATTCAACATGATTTTCTTGGACGAATTTGCATTCGTTCCAACTAACGTAGCAGAGGACTTTTTCAGTTCTGTGTATCCTACAATCTCATCTGGTAAATCTACTAAAGTTATTATTGTTTCTACACCTAACGGTATGAACCTATTCTATAAGTTGTGGGTAGACGCAGAACATAAACGCAACTCATATAACATCGTAGATGTACACTGGAGTCAAGTGCCAGGCAGAGATGAGAAGTGGAAGAACGAAACTATTGCAAACACATCTGAGGAACAATTCAAACGAGAGTTTGAGTGTGAGTTCTTAGGTAGTGCAAACACCCTTATACATCCTACTAAAATTAAATCTATGGCATTTAAGAATCCAATCACATCTAATGCTGGTTTGGATATGTACGAGAAACCTCAACATGGTTCAACCTATGTTATTGTCGCAGACGTATCAAGGGGTACGAATAACGATTACTCTGCATTCATTGTATTTGATGTATCTACAGTACCGTATAATATTGTTGCAAAATATCGTGACAATCAGATTAAACCAATGCTATTCCCTAATATTATCCATGATGTTGCAAATGCATATAATATGGCATACGTTATGGTAGAGGTAAATGATATCGGTGAACAAGTTGCCACTGCACTACAATTTGACTTAGAGTATGAGAACCTAATAATGGCAAGCATGCGTGGTCGTGCGGGTCAAGTCGTTGGAGGTGGTTTTAGCGGTGGAAAAGCACAACTTGGGGTACGAACAACTAAGGCTGTTAAAAGACTAGGGTGTTCAAACCTTAAACAAATCATTGAGACAGATAAGATGATTATCAATGATTATGATTTGATTACAGAATTCTCTACCTTTATTCTTAAAGGACAATCATATGAAGCAGAGGAAGGACACACAGATGACCTTGCAATGTGTTGTGTATTGTTTGGATGGTTGGTTCAACAGACTTATTTTAAAGAATTAACTGATGATGATATTCGTGCAAGGATGTTTGCAGAACAACAGAATCAGTTAGAACAGGACATGGCACCATTTGGATTTATGGATAATGGAGTAGATGCACCTTATGGTGAGACTGTTGTTGATGAATACGGTACTAGGTGGAGCCCTGTAGTTAGAACACATGATTCTGATTGGTAGTCAAAATATATTTCATAAATGTATTGCTAATCTCTTGACATAATGTATAATAGCTATGTAGGGTATGAGAATGAATAGATTTAAATAACTTATTCAGTCAAGAACAAAAGAATACTACATAATATCAATTAGATCATTTTCTAATTTTAAGTAACAATTAGCACAAACGACTTTTGACTGATTGATTAAATCCACGATTTCTTGTCTGGATTCTTCATTAAGCCCTTTACGTTTTGTGCGTTTACGAATTTCTGTCTCATAAGGATGGAATTGGAGACATGCATTTTCGGATTCTCCACAGTAATGACAGTACTTATCCTGTAGGTGTTCGTTCACCCATATGATACGTTGCCTATAATTACGTTGAGATACACGTTTAATGGTGTCTTTATACTTTTGATAGAACTCTGACATACATTTATTTATGTGCTAGAGAACCTATAAAAATACAAAGTGTAGAGATGGGTTTTTATAAATATATTCGTAAGATTGAGATAAACTAAATTATTGAATCCAAAAAGGAGAAAAAACTAATGGCATTTCAAGTATCCCCAGGCGTTCTCGTCAAAGAGATAGACTTGACTAATGTTGTTCCTGCTGTTGCGACTTCAATTGGTGCGATTGCTTCAGGCTTTTCAAAAGGCCCTGTAGATCAAATCATACCAATCGGTTCAGAGCAAGAACTTGTCGAGACTTTTGGTAAACCCGACTCAAATAACTTTGAGAACTGGTTTACTGCCGCAAACTTTCTTCAGTACACAAACGGACTTCGTGTTGTCAGAGCAGATACTGCTGCTGTCAATGCAACAGGTAACGGTTCTGGACTGAAGATTAAAAATGATAATGATTACGATAGTAACTACGCTGACGGTTCTGGTTCAGTAGGAGATTTCGCTGCAAAATATCCAGGCACTTGGGGCAACGCTCTTGGTGTATCTGTATGTTCTAACGCAATCGCATACGAACAAACATTCAGTGGTAACGCTGGAGTATTAGGTGTAACAACTGGAACACCTGCTGCTGGAGCAACAGTTGTCGGAGTTGACAACGGTGGTGGTTCTGCTGGTGACGGCGGTGGCGCTTATAACGTAGGCGATATCGTTCACTTCGGAGAAGCAGACGGTTCACAGTACGAAGTTACTGCAATCGCAACTGACAACCTAACTATCAGACAACTAGATAATCCAAACGGTGGTGGACTAAAATCTGCACTCGTTGCTGCGACTAATGTTCGTAGACGTTGGAAGTTTTATGACCTATTCGATGCTGCTCCAGGCACATCAACATGGGCAACTTCTAAAGGTGCATCTGCTGACGAAATGCACGTTGTTGTGCATGACGTAACTGGTGCGTTAAGTGGTTATGATTCAGATGTTGCTGGACAAAGAACTCTTGCAGTTCTGGAAACATACGCATTTGTATCACAAGCATCTGGTGCTAAAACAGCACAAGGTGGAACTAACTTCTACGCAAACAAAATCAACGTAGGTTCACAGTATGTTTGGTGGATGGATCACAACGGTTCATTGACTCAAGCTGGAACTGATGTTGCAAGTGGTGCTTCATACGCATCAACACAAACACATGCTGGTGTCTTAAATACACTTTTAACAGGTGGTACAGATGATAACCCAACAATTGGTGAATTAGACCTTGCATATGGTTTATTCAGTGATGTTGAAACTGTAGACATTAACTTAGTAATGGCAGGTTCTTGTCCTGCTGCTACAGACGGAGTAGCACACGCAACCATGATTATGGACTTGTGCGAAACTCGTAAAGATTGTGTTGGTTTCATCTCTCCTCGTAGAGCAGATGTTGTTGGAGTGACTACTGGTGCTGCACAAGCAACTAACGTAAAAGGTTTCTTTGATAACCTTGCAAGTTCATCATATGCAGTATTCGATTCTGGATACAAGTATATGTACGACAAGTATGCAGACGTATATCGTTACGTTCCTTTGAACGGTGATATCGCTGGACTTTCTGCGAATACAGATAGTGTTGCTGACCCTTGGTTCTCACCAGCTGGTTACAACAGAGGACAGATTCGTGGTGCAGTTAAACTTGCATTTAACCCAACCAAAGCACAAAGAGATATTCTTTATCCTGCTCGTATTAACCCTGTTTGTACGTTCCCAGGCCAAGGTACTGTTCTCTTTGGAGATAAAACTGCATTGTCTAGACCAAGTGCATTCGATAGGATTAACGTCCGTAGATTGTTCATTGTTCTTGAAAAAGCAATCTCAACTGCTGCTAAGTTCCAACTATTTGAGTTTAACGATGCGTTTACTCAAGCACAGTTTAAGAACTTGGTTGAACCTTTCCTTCGTGATGTTCAAGGTAGAAGAGGTATTACTGATTTCTCAGTAGTTGCCGATGACACTAACAACACAGGTGAGGTAATCGACAGGAATGAATTTGTCGCTGACATCTACATCAAACCTGCTCGTTCTATCAACTTTATTACACTAAGTTTCATCGCCGTAAGAACTGGCGTTGCATTTAGTGAGGTAGGAGGTTAATCATGGCTAGCATAGACGACTTTAAATCAAACCTTATCGGTGGTGGCGCAAGAGCGAATCAATACCGTGTTATTTTGACTACTCCCCCAGCAATTACTACTGGGTTAGACATCAATCGCACATCTTTTCTCGTGAAAGCAACGTCATTGCCAGGGCAAACTATTTCTGAAATTGAAGTTCAATTCAGAGGTAGACAACTTTATGTTGCAGGCGACAGAACAGTTGAAACATGGACTACAACTTTCATTAACGATACGGACTTTATGGTTCGTAACGCAATGGAGCGTTGGATGAGTGGAATCAATGATCTAGAAACTGGTTTAGGACTCAACAATGTGTCAGATTATACTGCACAGGTGAGAGTAGAACAGTTAGATAGAGATGATAACATTCTAAAGTCTTATGTTCTTAAAAACTGTTGGCCTACAGCAGTGACACCGATTGAATTGTCATACGACACTGTGAGTGATATCGAAACATTCGATGTTACATGGAGATACACAAGTTTCTCCGCTAGCGCAGTATAAATCCTCTTTTTTATCTGACTAAATAGTTGGGTAAAACTTAGGAGAATTATAGTATGGCGGAACTTTTCGGTTTCAGAATTACAAGAGCGAATCAAGATGGGGGGAGTGATAGTTTCACTTCTCCTGTCTCTGATGACGGCACCCTTGATATTGTATCAGGCGGTGGTCATTACGCTTCTGTCCTTGATATGGATGGAAGAGACCGTAATGAAGTAGACTTAATTCGTAGGTATCGTGACATTGCACAACAACCAGAGTGTGATAGTGCAATTGAAGATATTACGAATGAGGCGATTGTAAGTGATGAACGTGACCAATCTGTATCAATTTTACTAGACAGACTAGATGTATCCCCTAAAATTAAAACAAAAATTCGTGAAGAGTTCCATGAGATACTTCACTTATTGGACTTTAATTTAAAAGGACACGATATCTTTAGACGTTGGTATGTTGATGGCAGACTTTATTACCACAAAATTATTGACCCAAAAAATCCTCGCAAGGGAATTAAAGAGGTTCGATATATTGACCCTCGCAAAATCAAAAAGGCGAGAGAAACACAAAAAGAAGTTAATGCATCTACTGGCATGGAAATGGTCAAGAAGATTGATGACTTCTACCTTTACAATGATAAAGGTTGGGAACAGAACGTAGGTACATCTGAGGGTGTTAAGATTACATCTGATTCAATTACTTATTGCCCATCTGGATTAATCGATATGGGTAAGGGTACAGTACTTTCTTATCTAAACAAAGCAATTAAACCTGTCAATCAGTTACGCATGATTGAGGATTCGTTAGTTATCTATCGTATATCTCGTGCGCCTGAAAGACGTATTTTCTACATTGACGTTGGTAACTTACCAAAGATGAAAGCAGAATCATATCTGAAAGATGTGATGAATCGTTATCGTAACAAAATGGTATACGATGCACGAACTGGTGAAATCAGAGATGACAGAAACCATATGTCTATGTTGGAAGATTTTTGGTTGCCTCGTAGAGAAGGTGGTAGGGGTACAGAGATTACAACATTGCCAGGCGGTTCAAACCTTGGTGAGATTGATGACATTACCTACTTCCAGAAAAAATTATTTCGTTCATTGAATGTACCAGTATCTAGACTTGCAGAAGAGTCTGGAGGATTCCAAATTGGACGTTCTGATAACATTACAAGAGATGAACTGAAATTCACAAAATTTGTCCAGAGACTTCGTAAGAAGTTTACTGCATTGTTCTTAGACATGATACGCACACAACTTCTACTGAAGGGTGTGATTGCCGTGGAAGAGTGGGATCACTTTAAAGAACATATCCAGTTTGACTTCCTACAAGATGGACATTTCACTGAACTGAAGAATGCAGAAATTCTTCGGGAAAGACTAGACATGCTTGGACAGGTTGAATCCTATGTAGGCACTTACTTCTCTAAAGAATATGTTAAGAAAAATATTCTTAGAATGTCTGATGAAGAGATTGAAGAAATCGAAACACAGATAAGTGACGAAGAAGGTGGTGAAATGGGTGGAGATGATGACGGTATGTACGCATATAACGATCCAAATAAGGGAGATAAATAATGGACAATGTAAAAGACTTTGTAAGTTCAATTGCATCAGGCGACAACCTTGCGGCGGAGACACATTTTAATAATGCACTCGCAACTAAGGTTGGGGATGCTTTAGAAACAAAAAGACAAGACGTGGCACAAACCTTTGTGACACACCATATTTCAGATACAAAGGTAGAAGAAGATAGTGAGTAAAACTCTTTCGCAGTTCAAACAGAACTTACCAGAGAAAGATGAGCATAAATCGTCTAAGGAGTATAAGAAGTTATCTCCAGCGATGAAGAAGGCTATTGATGCTATATTCAAGGAAATGGATGCGAAACCCACAGATTTCCTAAATACTTTTGACAAAACAATAAATAGTGTTTCCAAGAAGTTCAAAGTTCCGCATAAGGCACTTATGGACTATTTTGAAAAAGAAATGCTAACAATTTAGGAAGAATGACATGAAAATAATCGGAGCAGAAGAAGCACTCGCTACTGGGGCAACCAAAGGTAAAACTGCAACTGCACATTATGTTTTTAATAATGGTTCAAAACAAGCAGTTACAATTAGAAATGCTGATGATGACGGTGACACTGGTTCAATTAGAATTAATGCAAATGCTGGTGTCGTTATTCACACTGATATTGGAGTAGGAATGCGTGGAGCAACCTCTCTTTTTATCACACCAGTTGTAAGTTCGGGGTATTAATATGAAACTAATCGCCGAACAAATCCAAGAAGTAGAATACATCACCGAAGCCAAAGAGGACGGTGGTAAAGACATGAAGATTCGTGGAATTTTCATGCAGGCAGACATGAAGAACCGTAATGGTCGTGTCTACCCAATGAACGTGTTAGCTAAAGAAGTTGCACGTTATAACAAAGAATTTGTTGCTGAAGGTCGTGCGTTTGGGGAACTGGGTCATCCAGAAGGCCCTACTGTCAATCTTGACAGGGTATCGCATATGATTACAAAACTGGAAGCTGATGGAAAGAACTTTATTGGTGAGGCGAAACTGCTCTCTACTCCAATGGGGGAAATAGCGAAAGCATTAATTAAAGACGGTGGTAAACTTGGTGTCTCTTCAAGAGGTATGGGTTCTATTGAGTCTAGAAGTGGTGCGAATTATGTGAAAGACGATTTTTATCTTGCCACTGCGGCAGATATTGTTGCAGACCCATCTGCACCTCAAGCCTTTGTAGAAGGAATTATGGAAGGTAAGGAATGGATTTGGAACAACGGAATACTCAAAGAAGTTGAGATTGCCGAAATCCACGATGAAATCAATGAGTCTGTAAGACGTAGACAGTCAAATGTTTCCGCACTTGCATTCGCAAAATTTCTGTCAAAACTTTAATCATTATAAATATGTTAATAAACAACCAAGGAGAAAATCCCAATGTCAGAACTAGATAAGACAATTGAGGAACTAGAAGCGGAAGTCTCAGCAGAACTTGCTGAAGCATCAAGCCCTAAAGACGGCGCTGCAAAAGGTGACTCAATGGAAAAACAAGAAGGTGATGTTGAAGATTTGGGTAAAGCTGTCGATGATCCAGAATCAAAAGACAGTGCTGGTAAGAAGGCTGCTGCTAAAGTTAAGAAAGCTGCAGAACCTGCTGTCGGTGCAACCAAAGAAGAAACAGAACTTGCTGAAGATGATGCAGAAGCATTAGAAGAAGCAAAAATGACTAAAAAGGAAACACTTGCTGCAATGTATTCAGAAATGGAAAAAATGAATGCAAGTACTCTTAAAGCGTCATATGACAAAATGATGGCAAAAGAAGAAGAAGAAAAAGAAGAAGAGTCAGTGGAAGTTGACGAATCTACTTTGGAAGATCGTCTTGCCTCAGTAGATGTCTCAGAAGATATTACTGCACTAGTTAATGGTGAAGAAATTTCTGAAGAGTTCAAAGAAAAAGCATCTACAATCTTTGAAGCTGCTATTAAATCAAAACTTCGTTCAGAAGTTGAGAGAATTGAATCTGCAAAGGTTCAAGAAGTTGCTGAAGAGACAAACAGAATTCACAGTGAGTTGACTGAAAAAGTTGACGCATATATGGGTTATGTAGTTGAAGAATGGATGAAAGAAAACGAAATTGCGATTGAACGTGGTCTCAAAGGCGAGATTGCAGAAGATTTCATTTCTGGACTTAAATCTCTTTTCGAAGAGCATTATATCGATGTTCCAGATGAAAAGTACGACATCTTAGGAAGTCAAGCAGAAAAGCTTGATGACTTAGAAGCCAAACTTAATGAACAAATTGAGAAGTCTGCTGAATTAAAGAAAGCAAACAATCAACTGGTTCGTGAGTCTGTTTTTGCAGAGGTTGCTTCAGACTTGGCTGACACTGAAGCTGAGAAATTTAAAGCTCTTGCAGAAGATGTTGATTTTACTGATGAAGATACTTTCAGAAGTAAACTTGACACGCTTAAGGAAAATTATTTTCCAAAGGCAACGACTGTCGCTGAATCTGTAGATTCCGAATCAGATGGTTCAGAATCTTACGATACAACTGGTGCTATGAGTGCTTATATGAGTGCAATTAGTAGAAATGTAAAGCGAGGTAAGATTTAAGCTGCGGAAGATTTTATCTATCAAAGCTTAACTTCTTATAAATATTATTAGAAAAAAACTCAACAAGGAGAAATAAAAATGTTTCAAACTGAACATTTACAGGAAAAGTGGAATCCAGTTCTAGAACACAATGATCTACCAAAGATTAATGATTCTTATCGTAAGGCTGTAACTACTGTTATCCTAGAAAACCAAGAAAAAGCACTTCGTGAGGACTCTGCGTTCTTATCAGAAGCTGCACCAACATCAAACACAGCAGGCGCTGCAAACTGGGATCCGATCATGATCTCACTAGTTAGACGTTCTATGCCAAACCTCATCGCATACGATGTGGCAGGTGTACAACCAATGACAGGCCCTACTGGACTGATTTTTGCTATGCGTTCACGTTACACTAACCAAAGTGGTACAGAAGCTTTCTATAACGAAGCAGACTCTGACTTCTCTGGTGCTGGTACACAAGCAGGTACTAACCCAGCGATTCTTAACGATTCGCCAGCTGGTACTTATACTGGTGGTACTGGTATGACTACTGCTGCTGCAGAAGCATTGGGTGACGCATCAAACAATGCATTCTCAGAAATGTCTTTCTCAATTGAAAAACAAACTGTTACTGCAAAGTCACGTGCTCTAAAAGCAGAATACACAATGGAATTGGCGCAAGACCTTAAAGCAATCCACGGCTTGGATGCTGAAACAGAACTTGCAAACATTCTATCTGCTGAAATCCTAAACGAAATCAACCGTGAAGTTATCCGTTCAATCTATGTAACTGCTAAACCAGGCGCACAGACTGATACTGCTACTGCTGGTACATTCGATATGGACGTTGACTCTAACGGACGTTGGAGTGTTGAGAAGTTCAAAGGCCTTATGTTCCAACTTGAAAGAGATGCGAACGTAATTGCTCAAGAAACTCGTAGAGGTAAAGGTAACGTAATTATCTGTTCTTCAGATGTTGCATCTGCACTTCAAATGGCTGGTGTATTAGATTACACTCCTGCTCTTAACAACAACTTGAATGTTGATGACGCTGGTAACACATTCGCTGGTGTACTTAACGGACGTTTCAAAGTGTATATCGACCCATACTCAGCAAATGCTGATGCGAAACAGTACTACACTGTTGGTTATAAAGGTACTTCACCTTATGACTCTGGTCTTTTCTACTGCCCATATGTTCCATTACAAATGGTTCGTGCGGTTGGTGAAAACACATTCCAACCTAAAATTGGTTTCAAAACTCGCTACGGCTTGGTTGCGAACCCATTTGCTGGTGGTGCGACTGCTCGTGCTGGTGTGTTGACTGCTAACGACAACGTATATTACAGAAGAGTACAAGTTACTAACATCATGTAATAAGAAATCGGTTAACGATTCTGAAAAGGGGGAACTTCGGTTCTCCCTTTTTTTTTGGTCGCTATAAATAGTATTATGAAAAGGAATAAGATATGGCTTTAACAACTGCAATAGAAAGACAACCAGATAACTTTGACTTGGCACGTGCCTCACAGTTTAAGTTTGATATTCTAAAAGTACCGAATACGACATACTTCGCACAGGAGATTAATCTGCCTGGCATCGCATTTTCTGGTGATGCAATTATGAATACTCGTTATAAAGCAATGCCATTCATGGGTGACACCTTGGATTTTAGTCCATTAGAACTTACCTTTCTAGTTCAAGAGAACTTAAAAAATTACAGAGAAATACACGATTGGATGACAGGAATAGGATTTCCAATTAGTCCAGAACAATTCGCAAAAGCAATTAAAGACACAGATACAAAAGACATAGGCAACGCAGGCAAGGGTAATGTTACTAACCCTTCAGTTATGACAAGTGATGCGACCTTGACTATATTGACAAATAAGAACAATCCCAGTATACAAGTGAAGTTTCGGAATATATATCCGACTTCACTTTCTGGACTTCAGTTCGATACTAAAGATACTGCAACTGAAGGATTAACTGCAAGTGTGACGTTCAATTATGACGTTTACGAATTAGCAGTATTATAAATAAGTATGAGCAGATACGGTGAACTTTAACACCAAACCATGAGTCTCAGCAGTACAGAGAAAATTTAGAACTGAAAGTTCCAACCAATCTCTGCTCAACTTTTATTATTAGGATGTGATATATTATGACACTAGAAGAACTACAGCAACAAGCTGAAAAAGACTTGAAGATGGATGACTTAGAACTTGGAGATGAATCTCTGAAGTCTGCATCTCTTCATCAAAAATACCTCACCATATACAATACCTTTAGACAACTCGTTTTAATGAACGAGGGAACTTATCGTGTACTCTATCGAAAGAAATGGGAGTACTACGGTGGTAAGTCTGACCCTACCGTATATCGTGATAACCCTTTCGACCATAAGATATTAAAAGTTGACATCCCCATTTACTTGGAGTCGGATGAAGAACTTATTAAAGCAAAGCAGAAAGTTGAATATTACAAGATGTGTACTGACTCATGTGAACGTATACTCAAACAAATCCAATCTAGAGGATGGGATATCAAAAACGCAATTGAATGGCGTAAGTTTGTAGACGGTGCTATCTAGTGACTCAAGTTACCAAGAAGGATGAAGTATTCCTACAAGTGGATACTGAAGCTTCAACCGCAAGGTCGTTATCAGAACATTTTACATTTGAAGTGCCAGGCGCTAAGTTTATGCCTGCGTATCGCAATCGTATTTGGGATGGTAAGATAAGATTATTTTCTCCACAGAACGGAGAGTTATACCTTGGACTACTTTCATATTTAGAAAAGTGGTTAGAGGATTGGGATGAACCATATGAAATAAGTGAGGAACTTAAAGATGAAAAACAAATCAGCAGAGAAGTCTTGGAAGGATTCATTACGAGTCTTAAACTTAAAAGTAGAAATCAACCAATACATCCAAGGGACTACCAAATTAATGCCGTGGATTATGCAATCAGAAAACATCGTGCTTTACTTCTTAGTCCTACTGCATCTGGTAAATCACTTATCATCTATATTCTCGTAAGATATTACGAGTTACTTTTACAGCAACAAGATAACGACAAGATACTTATTCTTGTTCCAACAACATCTTTAGTAGAACAGATGCACTCTGACTTTCTTGACTATGGATGGGATGAAAAGTATTTACAGAAGATATACAGTGGACATGATAAGAACGTATCTAAGAAAGTTGTTATATCTACATGGCAATCTATCTATAAATTTCCAAAGAAATACTTCTCTCAGTTTGGGTGTGTTATTGGTGATGAAGCTCATTTATTTAAAGCAAAGTCCTTGACAAATGTTCTAACTAAACTAGATGTATGTAAGTACAGGTTTGGGTTGACAGGTACACTTGATGGTATGCAAACACACAGATTAGTTCTTGAAGGACTATTCGGTTCACTAAATAGAGTAGTATCCACAAAAGAACTTATTGACAAAAAGACACTTGCTGAATTTGATATCAAAGCATTGGTATTGACATACTCAGAAGAAGAGTGTAAACTTGTCAAAAAGATGAACTATCAAGATGAGATGGACTTTATTGTCACTCATCAAAAGAGAAATGAATTCATTAGGGATTTAACTCTCAATCTCAATACTAACACATTAGTATTGTTCCAGTATGTAGAGAAACATGGAAGTGTTCTCTATGATATGATTAATACTTCTGCTAAAGACAGGAGAGTATTCTATGTCTTTGGCGGTACAGACACTCAGACTCGTGAACAAATTAGAGAAATTACAGAAAAAGAAAAGAATGCAATCATTGTTGCGTCTTATGGTACTTTTAGTACTGGTATCAATATTCGGAATCTCCATAACATCGTGTTCGCAAGTCCAAGTAAGTCCAGAGTTCGTGCCTTGCAATCGATTGGCCGTGGACTGCGTAGGAGTGATACTAAAGATGCCGCTACCCTCTTCGATTTAGCAGATGACCTTTCTCACAAAAGTAAAAGAAACTTTACTTTAAACCACTTCTTAGAACGAATAAATATATACAATGAAGAGCAATTCGATTACACTATCAATAGGATAAAAATCAAATGACAGAATACAAAATACTAAAACTTTTAAGTGGTGAAGAAATTATTTGTAATCTCATAGCTGATGAACATCCAAGAACTTTTGAAATTCAATCTCCTTTACAGATTTCAGTTGTTCCAAAAGTAACAAAGTTTGGAATAGACGAATCTGTGTCTTTAGTAAGATGGATACATTTTTCTGAGGAGAATACCTATAATATAGATAAAAGCAAAGTAATGATTATCACAAATGCTTCTACGGGCTTGTCTAAGTTTTATGAACATTGTGTAATGAGGATGAACGCAGATATTGATGTCGTTGAAAGAGAACCAACAGATGCCGAACTAATGGGTATTGAAGAAGATGAATGGGATGAAGAGTATGGAGAAGTAGTTACTAAGACTTTACATTAGATCTATAGTTCTATTCATTCTCATACCCTACATAGCTAATATACCAAGTTGTCAAGAGATTAGCAAGAGATTTTTGAAATAAATTTAAATTAATTAAGCTATTGACATATCTGTAGAAATCTGTATAATGGTTAATAAGTTGCATAAAAACATGCATACAATGTGGAGTTAAATATATGGCTAAAAAGAAATCGGGTGCTCATTATGTTAATAACAAAGAGTTCCTAGAGGCGATGACAGAATGGAAAGAGCAATGCAAAGATGCTGAAGCGCAAGGTGACCCACGACCACCTGTGTCTAATTACATTGGGGAATGTTTCCTAAAGATTGCAAACCACCTTTCATATCGTCCAAACTTTATAAATTACACTTACAGAGATGAAATGATTTCTGATGGTATTGAAAACTGTCTACAGTATTGTAGTAACTTCAATCCAGAAAAGAGTAATAATCCTTTTGCTTATTTTACGCAAATTATCTATTATGCGTTTATTCGTAGGATTCAAAAAGAAAAGAAACAACAGCACGTTAAACACAAGATTATCGAAAATATGAATGTAGACATTCTAATGGACGGTGATAGTGAACAGGGTGTGTTTGTGGATTATCTACAAAAGAATTTCCTACCCCCAGAAGCAGTTTACAAACCTAAAAAGAAAAAGAAGAGTGAACCAAAAGGACTTGAAAAATTTTATGATGAACAAGGTGAAGAGATAATAGATGAAAATAGCGCTGATAACTGATACCCATTTCGGCGCCCGAAACGATAACTTATCATTTAACGACTACTTTTACGAATTCTGGGAGAAAGTATTTTTTCCTTACGTTGAAGAGAATGGTATTGATACAGTTATCCATTTGGGTGATGTTATGGATAGACGTAAGTTTGTATCCTACAAGATAGCACAAGACTTCCGACAAAAATTTATTCAAAAGTTTGTAGACAAAGGTATTACCCTTCACATGATGGTGGGTAATCACGATACATTCTATAAGAATACTAATGATGTTAACTCTCTTGCAGAACTTGTAGAGGGTAGATATCCTAAGATGTTTGTATACCCAGAAACGACAACCGTTGAGTTTGATGGCACACCTATATGTTTTATTCCTTGGATTTGTCCAGACAACTATGGACACACAATGGAACACATTAAGGATACCAAGGCACAAGTTGCAATGGGACACTTAGAGATTAATGGTTTCGAAATGCACGCTGGACACTTTGCAGAAGGTGGGTATGATAAACAATTTCTAAGAAAGTTTGATACAGTATTCAGTGGTCACTTCCACAAGAAATCTGATGATGGACAAGTATACTATCTAGGCAATACTTATCAGATGACATGGAGTGATGATGGATGCCCTAAAGGTTTCCATGTCTTTGATACATCAACTAGAGAACTTGAACGTATCATTAATCCATACACAATCTTTCAGAAAGTATTCTATGATGAAACTACTACAGACTATACACAGTTTGACGTATCTCAATTAAAGAATAAGTTTGTTAAAATTATTGTAGTTAACAAAAAAGACTTTTACGGATTTGATAGATTTATTGACAGAGTACTTGGTGAGTCTGGTGCTCACGAGGTAAAGATTGTTGAGGACTTTAGTGAATTGGATGCAGAGAATGTTGATGATACTATTGTCGAAAATGCAGAGGATACTATGACTTTATTGGAGCGTTACATTGCAGAACTAGATGTAACCTTGGATAAGAACCGACTAACTAATATGATGAAATCTTTATATCTTGAAGCGAGTGACTTAGAACTGTAATGATAATATTTAAAAAAGTACGTTGGAAGAACTTTCTTTCGACAGGAAATAATTTTACTGAAATTCAGTTGGACAGAAGTTCAACCACATTAATAATTGGAGAGAATGGTGCTGGTAAGAGTACTGTTCTCGATGCTCTTTGTTTTGGATTGTTTAATAAACCATTCCGTAATATCTCAAAGAAGCAGTTAGTGAATTCTGTTAACAATGGTGCATCTGTTGTTGAAGTAGAATTTAGTATTGGAACTAAAGAAGTAAAAGTTGTTCGTGGCATCAAACCTAATATATTTGAAGTATGGGTTAATGGTAACATGATTAACCAAGATGCGAATGCTCGAGACTATCAGAAACACTTAGAACAACAAATTATGGGACTGAACTATCGTTCTTTCACACAGGTTGTTATTTTGGGTTCTTCTACATTCGTACCGTTTATGCAATTACCAACTAAAGCACGCCGTGAGGTTGTCGAGGATATCCTAGACATCAAGATTTTTTCATTAATGAACTTCCTGTTAAAGAATAAAACAAAAGAACTAAATGAAGAAACTCGTGACGTAGAATATAATTTTGACTTGACACGAGAAAAGATTAACCTACAAGAGAAGTTTATCGACCAAGTGGTTAATAATAAGTCAGAGATAATTGCTGAGAACCATCAAAAGATATCTGATAATAACTTTACGATTGGTACTAGAAAAGAAGATATTGTTGGGTTAGAACAAGACAAAACTAAATTGTCTTACGATGCACAAGAACAAGCAAGATTAGAAGAAAAGATTACTAAACTAAGTAAAACAGAAGCTGCACTTCAAAATAGGAAAGATAATCATGACCGTCAAATCAAATTTTTCAAGGACAACGATGAATGCCCGACTTGCGAGCAATCGATTACGGACACAACAAAGCAGACGCAGATTACAACTAGAACCGAAAAAGTTGGAGAAATCACAAACGGAATCCGACAACTTGAAGAGTTGGAAAACACCGAAAAGTCAAAACTAGATGTTATTATAACAAACTTAGAATCTATTCGTAAGCATGATGTAGAGATTGCAAAACTTCGTGCAACTATTACAGAGATGGAAAAGTTCAATTCTAAGTTAGCAAAAGATATTGAGACATATGAGAGTGGTTCTATATCTGATGAAGATAAAGAAAAACTTGCAAAACTCAAAGGACAACTTGAACTTATAGAACAACAAAGGTCTAAGTTAACTGAAGATAAGTTTTATGTTGATGTTGCTAAGAACCTTTTGCAAGACTCTGGTATTAAGACTAAGATTATTAAACAGTATCTACCAATTATGAATAAGTTGGTAAACACATACCTATCCTCAATGGACTTCTTTGTCAACTTTAATATTGACGAAAACTTCAATGAGACAATCAAGTCACGCTTTCGTGATGAATTCTCTTATGCATCATTCTCTGAAGGTGAGAAGATGCGTATCGACCTTGCACTCCTATTCACATGGAGAGCAATCGCAAAGATGAAGAACTCTACTAATACCAACCTACTAATCTTAGATGAAATCTTTGATTCCTCTTTGGATGGTACAGGTACAGATGACTTCCTCAAAATCCTCAATACGTTCCACGACCAGAATGTATTTGTTATATCACACAAACAAGATATGCTATTTGATAAGTTCAGAAGTATTGTTAAGTTTGAAAAGGTTCAGAACTTTAGTAGAATATCCACAAATTAATTTAAAAAACTTCAATAAATGCCTTGACATTTGTTCTAATAACATGTATACTGTATAAGTAAGATGAGTTGAAAGAGGAATACTTATGGAAAATACATTGATTGCAAAAGATTTTATTCAGAAGTTTACTGCTTGGGATAAAAATAAACAGATGAAGAAAAATGGAAATTTAGTTCGTAATCTTCATATGTGGGCTGAGTATGAATATGGTGGTCGCACTTATAATGATATTGGGTATGATTTTGGTTTAACAGGCGGTGCTGTCCATCTCAATTATAAAAAGATGGCAAAACGCATTGAGCAGTTTAAGAAGCTTCTTTGCGAATTAAATTAAAAAACTTCAATAAATGCCTTGACATTTGTTCTAATAACATGTATACTATGCTAGTAATGATGAGAAAAGGAAAGAAGTTATGACATTAACCCCAGAATTTAAACAATTTATGGATAATATGTGGGCTCAAGAGTTAGTCATAAATGGTAAGAAAGTCGTAGACCGTACTGTCGGTTTCGGTGCATTACCAGATATTACTTTAACCCTTGAGGATGGAACTTTTTTGAGTGCTAAAGAATTATTCAAAAATGTTTCAAAAACATCTTGACTTTTGTTCTAATAACGTATATAATGAATATACAAACTGTGAAAATAACTAGGAGAAATATATAATGGCACATGAACTTGAAATGATAAACGGTGAAGCACAAATGGCTTATGTTGGGGATGTTCCTTGGCATGGACTAGGTACTAAGGTTGACCGTGAACTAACACCAGACCAATTCCAAAAGGTTGCTGGACTTGATTGGACAGTAGAAAAACAACCTCTTGTAACTGCAACTGGTATTCCTATTAAAAACAAAGAGGCACTTATCCGTTCCTCAGACAACTCTGTACTAGATGTTGTTGGTACTGGTTGGAATCCTGTACAGAACTCAGAAGCATTTGAATTCTTCCATGACTATGTGATGGCAGGTGATATGGAAATGCATACTGCTGGTTCTCTTAAAGATGGACAAATGGTTTGGGCACTTGCAAAGACAAAAGAGTCTTTTGAGTTGTTCAAAGGTGACCAAACAGATAACTACTTTCTGTTTACTAACCCACACCAATTTGGTAAATCTATCAATATCCGTATGACACCTATTCGTGTTGTATGTAATAACACTCTTACACTGTCTTTATCACAAGATACTGATAAGATGGTTACTGTAAACCACCGTAAGGCATTCGACCCTGCTATGGTTAAAGAGCAGATGGGTATTGCGAAAGAGAAAATGGAACAGTACAAATCAATGGCTGCATTCCTTGGTGGAAAACGTGCTACTGGTGACAATGTTATCCAGTACTTCAATGAAGTATTCGGTGCGCCTGCAAAAGAGAAAGAAGATGGTGTTCTACCATTTACATCTCGTAATGCTAAAATTGCAATGGAGAACCTAACTACTCAGCCTGGAGCAAACTTTGCTGAAGGTTCTTGGTGGCAGGCATTTAACTCTGTTACATACATGACAGACCACTTGCAAGGTCGTGAAGGTGATTCACGTTTGCAGTCTGCATGGTACGGACGTAACCGTAAAGTAAAACTCAATGCTTTAGACAAAGCACTTGAGTATGCCGAAGCTGCATAAAAAGTTTCAGAGGGGGGTTGAAATCCCCCTCTTTAATACCTATATAAATAAGAGTACGATATGCCGAATAGTCGGGTATCGTATTTAATCTTGCTTAACTAAGGAGAAAAAAATGGTAAGTAATCAATATATCGACCCGTTTGATAGGGTCAAAACTTATTCTATCGGTTTCGATAGAATGTTCAACAGTCTACTTGATGCACCAGCATCAACTGGATATCCCCCATATAATATCGTAAAGGATTCAGAGGAGAAGTATTGCATTGAACTTGCAATTGCTGGATTTTCTAAATCAGATATTGTTATTGAAAGTAAGGATAATATTCTTACAATCGAATCCACATCAAGACCAGAAGGTGACGATGAAAAGGAGTTCCTACACAAAGGTATTTCTAATCGTTCTTTCAAGAAAGCATTCAATCTTGCTGAGTATGTGATTGTACAGGGTGCATCCTTCAAAGATGGTATTTTGAGTATTGAGTTAGAAAGAATTGTCCCAGAGGCAATGAAACCTAAAACAATTAAAATCAAATAAGCTATTGACATTACCTTAGAAATAGGGTATGATGTAATCTAATCATCAATAATGGTGATTTGAAATTATAGATAATGGAGATAATATGGGCAGAAAAGCACTAACAAAAAGAGAAAAGACTATGAGACTTCTTTCAACTGGAAAGAATGTAACATGGGCAACACTCAGAAACAAACTTGACTTGACATCACCAAGAGCGATGATTGATACGCTTAGAAGTGAAGGTAATTGCATTTATGTAAACAAGTTCCAAGGAACAACTGCATATAGACTAGGCGAACCATCGAAAGGTGTTATCGCTGCTGGACTTAAAGCAGTCTCTGGTTCTGATTACTCTTACTCTAGCTAATCGAAACTGTGATGGGGGGTTCGTCCCCCCATCCAACTTTATAGGATGTATGGATTGAAAACAATAGATTACAAATATTCAGAAGATGTTATTCTGAAACAACTCAAAGAGTACATAGACAAAACCTATGATGCTCACTATTCCCACAACAAGTTTCAAGCCACAGAATTCATTATGGATTCTGGACATGGCGAAGGTTTTTGTATCGGTAATATAATGAAATATTCACAACGATACGGAAAAAAAGACGGCAAGAACAGAAATGACTTGCTAAAAGTAATCCATTATGGTATAATGGCTTTACACAATCACGATATGAATCAAGGAGATAACTGATTATGCAACTTAGTAATGATACCAAAGACGTTCTAAAGAACTTCTCAACAATAAACCAAAACCTTTTGGTTAAATCTGGTAATGTGATAAACACAATGTCTGCAATGAAAAACATTGTAGCGAAGGCAACCATTCCAGATTCCTTTTCAAATGAATTCGCAATCTACGATTTGAATGAATTCCTCTCAGCGATGTCGCTGTTTAAGAGTCCTACATTGGACTTTGGAGATCAGTCGGTACGATTGAATGAAGAAGGCGGTGGGAGTTCACTGAAGTATTTCTTTAGTGACCCATCCGTAGTGACTACTCCGAAAACGGAAATCACTATGCCTTCAGTAGACGTAGAGTTTACGTTTACACAAGACACCTTTAGTGCAATCCAAAAAGCGAGTGCAGTATTGGGTGTTCCAGATGTAGTACTTAAAGGTACAGCTGGTGGTGATATTGAACTGACTGTTACTGACCGTAAGAATGAAACTTCTAACGACTTCAGTATTAAAGTTGGTGATAATTCACCGAATGACTTCACATACTTTTTCAAAGTTGAGAACTTAAAACTGCTTGGAGGTGATTATAAAGTACAGGTATCCGATAAAGGTATTTCGCATTTCGCACATGTGAATAAACAAATCGAATACTTTATTGCTCTAGAAGCAAAATAATCCCAACAAGGAGTTTTATATTATGAATGATGTGATGTTGTGGGTCGAGAAGTTTCGTCCCAAAAAAATCAGTGAGTGTGTACTTACTGAAGATTTGAAAAAGACTTTCCAGGCCTTCGTAGATGATGGACATATTCCTAATCTACTACTTACTGGCGGGCCTGGGGTAGGTAAGACCACGGTTGCAAAAGCAATGCTTGAGGAACTAGGCGCTACTTATATGATGATAAACGGTTCTGAAGAATCGGGTATTGATGTTCTCAGAAACAAGATTAAGAACTTTGCTTCTACTGTCTCTATGGATGGTAATCGCAAATTCGTTATTCTTGATGAGGCAGACTACTTAAACCCTCAATCTACTCAGCCTGCGTTGAGAGGATTTATAGAAGAGTTCCATAAGAACTGTGGGTTTATTCTTACCTGTAACTTCAAAAATCGAATCATCGACCCTCTCCACTCTAGATGCTCAGTGATTGAATTTCGTATTCCAGCATCTGAGAAACCTAAACTCGCTGGAGAATTCTTTAAGCGTGTTCAGACTATTCTAGATGGAGAGGGTGTTCAGTATCAACCTAAAGCAGTTGCTGGTGTTGTTGAGAAATACTTTCCCGATTGGAGAAGAG
>Ga0233444_10001971_pt1 | contig 22217 bp, 19 predicted proteins | sample SI_124_October20_6_FD_182792 | JGI IMG/M metagenome (GOLD analysis project Ga0233444, IMG submission 182792) | Seawater microbial communities from Saanich Inlet, British Columbia, Canada - SI_124_October2016_10_MG | ecosystem: Environmental > Aquatic > Marine > Inlet | place: Canada: British... | reverse complement strand
ATACAACATTTGTGAATACTTGTTTAATGAAAACGATTTATCACGCCTCCGACACCCGAGGGAATGCCAATCATGGTTGGTTGAACGCTAATCACTCCTTTAGTTTTGCCAATTATTATGATCCTGAGAGGATGAGCTTTGGGGCCCTGCGTGTTTTGAACGACGATACGATTGCCCCTGGAAAAGGGTTTGGCACCCATCCTCACGATAATATGGAAATCATTACCATTCCCTTGGCAGGCGATTTGGAACACAAAGACAGCATGGGCAATGTGGGAGCGATCAACGAAGGAGAAATTCAGGTGATGAGCGCAGGAACAGGTGTTTATCACAGTGAATACAATAAGAACCCCGATAAACCGATCAACTTACTCCAACTGTGGGTGATGCCCAAGGAAAGAAATGTAGCACCACGATATGATCAAAAGTCGGTCAGAGAATTGAAAAAAAACAATGCTTTTTATCAGGTCTTGTCTCCCAATATTGATGACGATGGCATGTGGATTCATCAGGATGCTTGGTTTCATCTCGGCGATTTTGAAAAAGCTACCGAAAAAATATATCGAATCAAAAAAGAAGGAAACGGAGTATACGTTTTTATTATTGAGGGCACTATTAAAATAGGAGATCAACAGCTCAACAAACGAGATGCACTTGGTGTTTGGGAAACTGAGTTCATTTCTTTTGAAGTACAACCCCAATCCAAAATATTGTTGGTGGAAGTACCCATGTCTTATTAATAATAATCTATGAAAGAAACGACTACTGCACAGGAATTGCTAAAGGAATTGGAAAATCGACTTTCTAAAGGGGACTACAAAGATTCCGTTCACAAGATTAAGTTAATGACCGCACGGGACATGATTTTGGAAATGATATCGAAATAAATCCGATATTTATAATCTAAATGCTCCTTTTTGAACAGAAGAAATTTCATATTAAATGGAGAAAAGCTTGCCATTAGGACCCTCTTTTTCTCACTTTTACTGTTGGTTGAAAAACAAAAAAAATAGAGTGATTGTAGAGCAAATAACTTCAGGCGCAGTCCACAATTTTTTTGGATATATTGGTCAGTCTTTGACCATCCCATGGAATAAATCTGACACTAATTTCTACACGATCTTAAAATTTAAAATAAGTGAATGGGTCAAAACCCTTTCTTTTAGAAGAGGGGTTCACAAAAAAGATTTAAGAATCGATGCTGCTCCTCGATGGGATCACTACGATAACCAAATATTAATTTCGGGGCTGGATGAAAATGGGATTCGCCAACTGTTTATCATGTCCATTAACCCTAAATAAAGATGACATTGGAAATGATCCCTCATCAAGGTATGAGTATGGTATCTCTTGGAAAAGGAATCTTAGGAATGTTGGTCCTAATTCTAATGGCCTATACCTTGAGCAATAATCGAAAAAACATATCATGGAAAATCGTTGGTTTGGGACTATTATTACAAATCATTATTGCCATAGCGGTAATTAAAATTTCTTGGATCAAGGGGTTATTTGAATACGTTAGTGGCTTTTTTGTAAAAGTTTTGGAATACACTCAGGTAGGCGCTCAGATGTTGTTAGGTGAATTTGCGAACAGTGACGAATATGGTTTTGTTTTTGTCTTTCAAGCCCTTCCCATTATCATCTTCTTTTCTGCCCTGACCTCACTGTTTTATTATTTTGGTATCATCCAAAAAGTGGTCAAAGGGTTGGCGTGGAGCTTACGTAAACTTTTGGGCATATCGGGAGCGGAGAGCTTGGCGGTGGCGGGTAATATTTTCTTGGGACAAACAGAGGCACCTCTGTTGATCAAAGAGTATTTAGGGAAAATGACTCGGTCGCAGATGTTTTTAGTTATGGTGGGTGGTATGGCGACAGTGGCAGGAAGTGTAATGGGTGCCTACATCGGTTTTCTCGGAGGAAATGATCCTGTCCAACGTTTAGAATTTGCCAAGAGCCTATTGGCCGCGTCAGTTATGGCAGCTCCAGGAGCAGTAGTCATCGCCAAAATAATATTTCCGCAAATGGATAAAATCCCTGAATTTGTATCGATTCCCAAAGATCGGCTGGGAAATAATTTTCTTACTGCTATTTCCAACGGCACCTCCGAAGGCATAAAAATGGCGGTGAATGTTGGAGCCATGTTATTGGTGTTTATTTCATTAATTGCTTTGCTCAACGGTGTTTTTTCGGGTATTGGAAAAAGCACAGGACTCAATATATGGATAGCACAACACACGCCCTACACTCAATTTTCGATTGAATTTATGTTGGGATATTTGTTTGCACCTCTTATGTGGCTAATTGGGGTGGCTGCCGAGGACATGGCATTAATGGGTCAGCTGTTGGGCGTTAAAATTGTGGCCAGTGAATTTGTGGGTTATGTCCAATTGGTCGATCTTAAGAACGTTAGCAATGTGATGCATTTTAGCCATCAAAAATCAGTTGTGATGGCCACTTATATGCTTTGTGGTTTTGCGAATTTTGCCTCCATAGGCATCCAGATTGGAGGCATCGGTATTCTCGCACCCAATCAACGAAAAAACCTCAGCGAACTGGGCCTCAAAGCAATGATCGCAGGATCGATTGTCTCCCTAATGTCGGCTACCATTGCCGGTGCCATCATGGGCTAATCTACAAAACCTTGACCCTTACTTTTTTCCAAGTACGCACCAAAAGAACAGCAAAGACAGCAGCAATTAGTGTAATAATACTGGCACGGGTATATTCTCCATAAATCCAATAGCCTGTGGCAAACATGGCTCCATAAATCATTCCGCAACCCAACAACATGGCGGTAATTCCCGAGGGAACACTCCAGCCTTGGCTGTCGTCTGTAATATTGATTTTTTCAGCTGCCGCTTCGTCAACTACTTTTTTCCATCCAGGACCACCGGGTTGAATTTTTTGATAAAAAGAACGCAGTACAGAAGAATCCTCTGCCGGTGTAATATAGGTCACTGTAATCCAAATGGCAGAAGTAACTGCAACTACAAAAAGGTATTCACTCCAAACGGGCATCAATCCAATTTCGGCACCAAATAGGTAATCTCCAATTGGAGTGGTTTTGAGTAAAATTGATAGAATTCCAGAGGCAAACATGGCCGAAATTTCACTCCATGCATTGATGCGCCACCAAAACCATCTCAAAATAAAGATCAATCCTGTTCCTGCCCCAAAGGTTAGGAGTATGTCAAAAATTTGTAAAGCGCTTTGTAATAAGAGAGCCAAAGCCGCACTTAAGATCATCAGGCCAATGGTACATAATCTTCCTACAGCTACCAATCTTTTTTCGGAAGCTTCGGGATTGATTTGATTTTGATAAAAATCATAAACCAAATAGGAAGAGCCCCAGTTCAATTGGGTAGAAATGGTACTCATATAGGCTGCAATCAGCGAGGCCAGAACCAAACCGATCAATCCAGGGGGTAATTTTACAAGCATGGCTGAATAGGCCAAATCATGGCCCAGTTTGTCATCAGCAATGTTGGGAAAAGCTTCTTTGATACTGGCCAGATCGGGAAATACAACCAAGGAGGCCAAAGCAACCAATATCCATGGCCAAGGCCTAAGGGCATAATGCATTATGTTAAAAAAGAAGGTCGCTCCTATGGCATGATTTTCATCCTTAGATGCTAACATCCGTTGGGCAATATATCCTCCGCCACCAGGTTCTGCGCCAGGATACCAAGAGCTCCACCACTGTACAGCCAAGGGAATAATTAGTAATGTAATAAGGGCTTCTGTATTTGTAAAATCAGGAAGTATAGACAATTTATCACTCACATTTTCGTGATTCATAAGTGCAGTCATTCCCCCCACCTCGGGCAGGTTAACCAAATAATAAGCTGCTCCTATAGAACCCACCATTGCCACTACAAAAAGGAGTAAATCAGTGTAAAGTACTCCTCGAAACCCCCCCAATGTACTGAAGGCAACCGTGACCAGCCCAGCACTGATAACCGTTTGCCAAGGCTCTAGGCCCAACATGATCCCACCAATTTTGATGGCTGCCAATGTTACTGAGGACATAGTAATTACATTGAAAAGTACTCCCAAATAGAGGGCTCGGAATTTTCTGAGAAAACCTGCGGGTTTTCCACCATACCTAAATTCGTAAAATTCTATATCTGTTTTGACATTAGACTTTCGCCACAGTTTGGCATATACAAAGACCGTAAGTAATCCCGTTATTAGAAAGGCCCACCAAACCCAGTTTCCCGAGACCCCATTGTTTCGAACAATGTCGGTTACCAAATTGGGTGTATCGGTCGAAAAGGTGGTCGCTACCATCGAAACCCCCAATAACCACCAAGGCATATTACGTCCCGAGAGAAAAAATTCGTTACTGGATGACCCTGCTTTTTTGGAAACCCAAATCCCTATAAAAAGAGAAATGGAAAAAAAACTGATGATGATTGCCCAATCTATTCCTAATAATTCCATTGATTTTTATTTTAAAAGCCAAAATAACCATTAATATATTAACCTGATAAAATATTGTTAAACAATCCTTCCGTTCTTTATTTTTAAATAGGTTTGTAAATAAAACTTGATCAACGATGTGTCCTAAAAGTCATTGTCATCTGTTTTGCTTCATATCCGTTGATTGGAGTCTGAGATCGAATTCTTTTTTGTTTATATGTTTGATGGCATTGGGCCTACAGTTGACTTTTGGACAAATAGAAAACAATAACCCTTCTTTTAGTTTTCCTTCCGATAAAAATAATAATTCCAGTCCCCTTTTCACTCCTCCCGCCGAGGAAAGCCCTTATCTGAGGGGTGATTTTCTAAAAAAACCATTGGACATGACTGACCCCTCATTGAACGACAGAGGACCGACGATCAATATGGAGGAGCAGGAAAAGTTTCTGAACCCAGGTGATATTTACTTATCAAAACTGAAAGGAAAAGGAGCAGAAGCTGGAAAAGATCCCAACAAATTCAGAACAAATCAATATATGGGGGATTATAGAATTGGGGGAAATAAGGCTCGGATTATTTTTAGGGATCACGAATATCCAGACGGAGATCGTGTAAGAATTCTACACAACGATCAGGTAATTCAACCCAATGTATTATTAGTGGAACGTTTTGTTGGATTGACCGTAGAACTGATTCCTGGATTTAACAAAATTGATTTTGTTGCCTTGAATCAAGGAAGCTCTGGGCCCAACACGGCCGAGGTAAGGGTCTATGACGAAAACGGGGAAATGACTGCCGCCAACCAGTGGAACTTGGCAACAGGGGTTAAGGCCACTTATATCCTGATTAAGGAATAAAGCTATTTTCTGGAGGGTAGTAAAATTCCTGTCAACAGGAGTAGAATTCCGCCATATAAGTAGGGCGTATCGATAAAAGACAAATTGGAATACATCAAGTAAACCACATAAAAAGACCCCAAAGACAACAATATAAGCAGTAGTTTAATAAGTTTTCTAAAATTCATGACTAGAGAATTTAATGCAAATTAACAGAATTTATGGAGTGGATTAAGTTTTATGGTATTGGAGGGGTGATTTTGGTCATCGCAATTTTCGCTAATTTTTTGGCCGCTCAATGGGGTCTAAAAACATGGTATGCCTTTTTAGAGGGTTTGGGAAATGGAGATTCACTGAGTTTAAAGGATGGCTTGTGGCTTTTTGTAGGCTACCCTTTGACCTTGGGAGGGAGCGCAAAGCTTGGCACCGTGATTTGGAATTGTTTATTTTGAAACATCAGTAGAATCTTCCTTTTGAGGTTTTTTGACCATAAGCAATAGGCCCAAAACTCCAATAAGACCAAATAAAAAACCGATCACAAATCCAAAACGATGGGTTCTTCCTTTTTTTTCAGCAATATAGCTTCCCAAGGCTCCCGTTGCCACTCCTAACGCAAGTGAAAATAGAAAAAAATTAGTGGTCATATCGTTTTATTAAATGGTTTTTTCTGTATTAAAAGGACCAAGGTATAAAGGATAATTCCTACTGGTCCCAACATAAAAGTACAGAGCAAGGGCAAGAACATCCAAGAATGTTTTATTCCTTTTTCCTGACTGTTTTTGAGTATCCAACAACCCACCCAAAAATCGAAAGCCAAATAGTGTAACCAGCCGGCGGCTACACCACGGGAGGTGGCATTTTGAAACATTTCTGTCAAACCATTGAGGGAGTAAAAATCGCCAGAAAAAATACCTGTTGCGGTACTGATGAAATAAACATATCCTAAGGCAACGCCAAGAGGAACCCATGGATAGGCTATGATTTTCTGGGTAAAGGCTTTTTTAGGGAAGACCAACAGGAATATCCAAAACAATAGGATGCCTGAATTGAAAAAGTTAAAAATAGTTTCGTGTGACATATTCTTAACTCAAAAATAAAACCATTTTTTTAGATGGCTTCCCTATCTTAGGGTTTTATTTATGAGGATATTCAGAGACATTCACGGCCAACGGATAGATCCGATTCAGCACACGCTGAATATACTCAAAACACATCCCAACGTACAAATCCACATTGGTTCCGACTCCCAAAATGTAGGAAAATCTTCCAAATATGCAACCGTGATTGCCTATCGTTTTGGTAGCCGGGGAGTACACTATATTTTGAGTAAAAAAGTGGAAGTTTTGATTACCGATATGTGGACTCGTTTGTGGAAGGAAGCGGAAATGAGTATCGATGTTGCAGAATGGTTAACCCACCAAGTAAGTGTTCGGGTAGAAATTGATATGGACTACAATAGCGATGAAAGTTTTAAATCAAATAAGTTGATCTCTGCTACCAAAGGTTGGGCCAATTCATTAGGTTATAGGGTAAATGTAAAGCCTAATAATCAAATCGCTACCCGAGCAGCAGATTATCATTGTAAATAGTTTAGAGCCAATCCTCTACTATTTTATCAACCCCATAACGGATGACATCGGTAACGGGAATTTTCAATTCACTTTCCAAATGGGTAATGTACTCTCGAGCTTCTTTTTCTGATAATTTTAAGGTATTAAGGGCGATACCGACCACCTTTGGATTCCCGTAGGTTCCGACCACCGAAGCCAAGGACTCATTCAAGGCAATAAAATCCCTAAGGGGAGGAATTTCTATAGCCTCTGGATTTCTCAGATGGGTCTTCTCCGCGCGATGACAAAGAATCATGTGGGTAGGACAACTCCCCCGCATCAAGGGCAAGGTCGCAGTACTGCCAGGATGTAATAACGATCCTTGCCCTTCTATGACAACCAATGTGTGATCTCGCTGGTTCATCACCATGGCTTCTACTGCTCCACAGGCATGATCTACCTTTAGGGCATCGAGGGGAATACCACTCCCCATTAACGTAATCCCGATTTGACCCGTGGCCACAAAACCTACATCGATTTGCTTTTGTTGGGCCCAATGGTAAATTTCCAGACCAGCGGTCATCTTTCCACAGGCCATATCGGTACCAACCATCAACAGCCGTTTGTTGGTTAATTGTGCCGCTCTAGCGGAAGCAATCTTAGGAGTGAACTGTGGTATTCTCACATCCCAAATCCATTGTTTTGAGTTTTGAATAAGGTGGGTATAACGATGGGCAAGGGTATCGTGTAGCCCATTGACAATACTGAGTCCAGAGTGCAAGGCCTGTTCTATTAGCGGTAACCAAGTATCTGGGATTTTTCCTCCTGAAGGAGCAATCCCCAGCAAAAGCACTTCGGCCCCTTGTGCCAAGACTTGATCCAGTTTTTCGTAGATCGGTATGTCCCTGTCAATAATATGCTCTTGGTTGATATTACTTCCCGCATGCTGGGAGTCAATGATCCCTAGGATGGGATTTTCAAGATAACGAGCAATTCCCAGCCCCATTTTACCATAATCGCTGTGCAGGAAACCTTCCATGTAGAGGATCACTTTTTGATCGGGTTTAAGCATGATATTCTGGTTTTAGGAGGCCTCCATGTCCTGGGACAAAATCTGGGAGGGTAATACCATCAATCAATTGGGCTCCAGAGGCAGGATCGGGAGCTAGGTTATAATGAGAGTCTAAATCTATGTGGTCAATCCCTCCTGAGAGTGCAGCGGCGGCGGCAATGGAAACAGAGGACTCACTCATGCAACCGATCATGGTTTTGAGTCCTTGTTTTTTAGCATTTTTGATGATCTGAAGGGCCTCAGTGATCCCTCCGCATTTCATCAGTTTCATATTGACCCCATCAATGTGATTTGCCCATTTGCCAACATCTTCTGCATAGCGACAAGATTCATCAATGTAGATCGGTAATGGACGGTTGGGATAGAGGTATTGGAGTTCAGACTCCTGCCCTTCTTCTAAGGGTTGTTCTATATAGTCAACCCCTCTGTCAGCCAACCATTGCATCATATAGATGGCGTCTTGGGTGGACCAACCTCCATTGGCATCGACTCTGATTTTAAGCTGATATTTTTGAGTGCTTTCTAATACTTGGGCAAACATTTGTTGATCAGCTTCTACACCTTCGGGAGAGCCCAGTTTTATTTTTAATGCCTTTGCGGAATTGTTTTCCAATAAAAGACGTATTCTTTCTTTGACCTGTTCTGGCGGGATGATCCCAAGGGTAAGAGAAGTGGGTATAGAAGGTCGGGGCAATTGGAGTAGTTCATGTAAGGGCAACTGGTCTTTTTTGGCCTTCCAATCCCACAGGGCGATGTCAAAAGCGGCATAGGCACATGGAGCAACTCCCATTTCTTTTGCTCTTTGGTTGAGTTGTTCTGTAGTGCTGGATTCTATTCCTTCTTCGAGAAAAGCATTGAGCTGCTCTTGCATTTCTTCAACGGTGGTAGCTTTTTCATTTTTACCCGGAGCGGCTTCACCCCAACCCGTAAAACCCTCTTTTTCGTAGGACAAAAATAAGTTGTAAGAGTCTCCTCTTACTCCTCTACTGATAGCCAATGGAAATCTTTTTTTGAGTAATACTTTATGGAATTTTAGCTGCATTTTTAGGATTTAGGAGAGGGTCGAAAAGGTTTAGGAAGTTTATTGATTAAGAGGGCCATCAGGAGTGCCCCCAAGCCATTGGCAAAGGCATCCATCATACTCCCAAAGCGATCGAGTGTGAAAAAATGTTGGCACAGCTCTATCAGGCCTCCAAAGGCAAAAGCTGTTGCAGCTCCTAATTTTATGGGACTTAAAGTAAAAATTTCTTGAGAAAAAGTTTTGATTAGCGAGAAACTCAAAACAGCATAAAAAATAAAATGCCCAAGCTTGTCTTGATGTTCAAACATGACGATACCATCTGCACTTTCAGGGCTCATAAAACTAAAATAAACAATCACCCCTGACCAAACAATGGACAGCACTAGCCAAAAATAATTTTTCAATGGTCTCATGGAAAATCCAAAATGATTATTCCGATTTGTATTTAACAGTGAATAGTGAATGTTTCATTAAAAATTTAAAATTACCTTTTCAAATATATAAAACCTTTTAAAGCAGGTTGTCCATTTCCCAATTCTAAAATGTAAAAATAGGTTCCCTCTGGTACATTTGGTCTATTTGAATCAGAATAGGATGCCCTGAGTTCTCCTTGCCAGTCGTTTTGATAGGGAGCCTCTTTTAAAATAACAGACTCCCACCGAGAATAGATGGTCAATTGGTGTTCGGGGAATTGACCCAATCCCTCAATAATCCATGTTTCATTGCGTCCATCATTATCAGGAGAAAAAGCATTGGGAATAGAGAGGGGTTGAAATTGAAGGTCTACTTGTTGAGAAAAAACTAAGGGTTCACATGAGTAGGCATCGGAACTAATTGCCGCTCTGAATTTCCAAGGGATCCACGATTCTTGTGGATTGACCAGAAGCAAATTGTCGGTGTTGACTCCTTCAAAAGAGTCGGATGGCTCTATATCCTGCCAAATGGTGCTGGGGGGTTGTAAAATTTGCCATTGAATACTCACCCCTTCAGAGGGAGTTACCTCAACACTCAGACTGATGTCTTGATTGGGAAAGACAATGGCTTGAGTTTGCGGTTGTTGGTTAATCAATGGACTTTCGGGTAATTCTAAATAATCTTTTTCGCCCGAATTGTTCTGATCTACAGGAGTGGAATAGCCACTGGTATGGATCACTCTTCCCTGGGGATCGACCTCTACAGGACTGGTGCCAAGGATTCCATCTTGGTCGGGGTCATCAAACCCTGCTTCAATCACATCAAAACAACCATCGCCGTCACTGTCTAGGTCTAAACTGTTACCCCTACCGTTTTGATCAAAATCTGCCTGTGTCTCTTCGGTATCCAAAATTCCATCATTATCGTCGTCCAAGTCCACATCATCCGTTATTCCATCTCTATCACAGTCAAAAGCTGATGTAATGGGTAAACTGATACTGGGACTTAAAAAATCACAATTATCGAATGGTTCGGTTTGATCCGTAACTTCTTGTTCATTGGTTACTCCGTCACCATCAATATCTGGATCACAGAGGTTGCCTATTCCATCACCATCCAAATCCTCTTGTTCTGGATTGAATTCGTTAGGACAATTATCAAATCTTTCATGAAGGCCATCTCCATCAATATCTATATCATCATCTTCATTGATCAGATTGATGCTGATAAAGTTGGTGCTATTGTAATCGGTATCTGCTGTTGCAGGATCGATTGAAAAAATCAGTTGGGTTGAAATATCACCATCATACAGATAGTCGTCTATGCCATAGAGGGTGACGGTTTGTGGTTGATTCCAATTTTGAGGTGTAAAAGTCAAAAAGCTTTTATTGGTTCCTACTTCAGTAGGATCAACGATCAAAATATTGATGATTACATCGGAAGTAGGCGGGGTATTGAGTTGTAGAAAAACAGTGGCTAAGCCCCCTGCCTCATCCAGAGGAGCGTCAAGACTGTATGAGGAGGTAACTGTTCCCAATTCAGCTGGAACAAGAGGGGTTATGCTTCCCCCCAAAACAATCCCTGCAAAATCATTGTCCAAATTGACCAAAACCAAATCGGCTACCGAAGCAGCATTCAGTTGATCATAGACCGTATCCGAAACTGTTCGGGGACTTCCGGTAACTAAACTTACATTTTGACTGCCGTCCAATAAGAAATCATCCAATCCCGTCAATGAAATTAGATTGGAAGACGGAGAATCCCAGTTCTCATTTTCGATCGTAATTTCTGTCACTAACAAGACCATTTCATCTGCATTATTCTGGAGACTCAGTGGAACAATAATATCTGCATCATTCAATGGTTTTGTGTTGAGTGCAAAAGCAATCTTCAGATTATCACCATCTTCGTCCGTCTGGTTATCGTCGTCAATCAAATAGAGGTTTACACCTGCAAGATCATTGTCTTGATTGATCATTGCTATCGGTGGAATACTGGCGGGTATGATGTTTCCAAAATTTGGATCCATACTGGAAATACCATTGATGTAGATGTCGTAATTGATTGCACCGTCATTCATTGGGATCAAATCGTCCACTCCACTGACATTGATAAGCTGGGGTTGATTCCAATTAGTGGAGGAAAAACTAATGGTAGGCGTTACGGTTCCCTCATTGGTATTGCTACTGGCCCAGTTGATTTGGACAGGATGGGTGGGGGGGACACTGAGGCTTACAGAAAAACTTCCTGTTTCTCCATCTTCTCCTGTTAGCTGATCAATAGACGATAAAATGATATTGGCGACATCATTGTCCCGATTGATCACATTGACAATCTGTGGAGCTTCGGATAAAAAACTGGGAGCTGAATTCGAAGCCACAGCAGCAGTAATTTGGGTAAGCTGATCACCATCAATTATCAAATCATCTACCCCACTTACCAATACCGTCTGAGGAATATTCCAATTGGAGGGGGTAAATTGGAGCTGCTGGAAGGCAGAATCCACGGCAACCTCACCACTGTCATTTGAGGTAATGTCAATAAACACGTCGAAATTGGGTTCAATATCCAATACCACAGAAAAATTACCAAGGTTTCCATTTTCACTCAAATTATTTGAAATAGCGCTTACAATGAATCCTGCCTGATCGTTGTCTAGGTTTCTAAAAATCAAATCCGCCACATCAAATTCGTCCAATGCATCATAAACTACATCCAAAGAGGTAGGGTCTGAAGTTTCTAATACTAAAAAAATATCCCCATCAATCAAGGCGTCGTCAAGACCAGTAATGATCACTTCATTATTAAACGGCTTGTTCCAATTGGCATTGAGAATGGTCATACTGGTGGTCGATAATGATGCCTCACCAGGGTCTCCCAAAAGATCCAGTCCAAAATGTACATCCCCCCCTCCAAAAGGTTGAGAAAGCAAATTAAATTGGACGGCAAATGAAGCTCCATCTTCGTCAGTTACTCCTGTTCCACCCACTACAGTCAATACAATTGCGGGACCTGAATTGTCTTGATTGATCAAATTGACATCGGTGACTGTACTTCCATCCAAAGCATTGTAATCGGCATCGGTCGAGCTCACATTTCCTGTAATAATCTGATAGGTTATATTTCCATCCTTAAAAGGAATTGGATCAGGTAATCCTGAAACCACAACAGTCTGAGGCATATTCCAATTCGTTGGACTAAATTGAACATTACTAATACTCAGCTGTCCTTCGCTAAGATCACTAGAGGACAAATCGAGAGTGACCGTTCCCGAGGGTTTTGATAAAAGCTGAATCGAGAAGGAAGCTTCTCCTCCATTTTCATCAGATAAATTATCTATGGTAATGATTTCAAATCCTGGAGCATCAATATCCAAAACGGTAAGGGTAATGGTCTTAGTTTCGCTAAAAGTATAGCAGTTTTGAGTCAAAGTACGATTGACCGAAACATTTGGATAAATGATTTGATCCCCATCCAAAAGATCATCCTTTTGAGGATAAATGTCGATGGATTGCGGTACACTCCAATTGGCAGGGGTAAAGCTAACTTGGGTGGGAGAAACTATGGCCTCAGTAATGTCAGGGTTAGCAATGTCTAAAACAACGTTGGAGACAGGAGCCTGGTTCAAGCTAATCGAAAATGAAGTGGGAGAATCAGTTTCGCTAAGATTGAAAACGGCAGGATTCAAATCAAAAGAATTTGGAAGGGCCATGGTAAGGGTCGCTGTATTTGAAAAAACAGGGCTACAGAGATATCCTCCTTTGGCTACTGCGACTCGATATTGGGTATTGTCCAGACTATTATCGGCAGGGCTAATGCTCAAATTTGGGGAACTGGTATTACTATAGACGGCATCATCATTTAGGTCAACCCATAGTGTACCGTTAAATATTTGCCATTGAAACTGTGGTTGTGGTAAATCGGTTTGAACATCGAAGCTCGCACTTACTCCCAAACACAAGCTTTGTGAATTAGGATGTTCGGTAATATTGGAGGGCAAAGCAGTAATTCCCACTTCTTGAAAATCGTAGGTTCCTGTAAAATCTCCATCTCTGGGAACTACATACCCATCATAACTGGCCACCAAGCCCAATGAACTTACGGTCACAGGCGAAGTGCCCAAAATGCCATCCGGAATCGCATCGCTGTCTGTAAATCCTGCTTCTATAACATCCAAACAGCCATCGGCATCACTGTCAAGGTCATAGGCATCGGGGGTACCGTCGCCATCTGTGTCCAAATCATTTTGATGCAAGGAAAAGTCCCATTTAAAAAGCGCCGTTTGGGATAGGTTGTCATTGATATGGGTCAATTTTATGCTTTGCATATTCTCTCCCAAAAAGGTAAACGTAGGGGAAGTCATGCTTGAAGGATTATACTTAAACCTTATTTCATTGGCAGAATAAAGTACTAAACCGGACTCATAGGTATTGTCGTAGTTGGTATCCACCAAAAGATTATTGTTGGGATCCAAAAGGGATATACTTTCGGAAGGGTCATTGGTGGAAAGAACAAAAAATTCTCCCTCAATGTAGGGCCGGGTGCTTCCTACTGTTTGGATCAATTTAAAATTGATTTCACTATTAAAGTTCCATTCTATTTCATTTTGTCTCCCATTGCCATCCAAGGAGGAAGTCATTTCACCTATGGCTGTTTGAGCGATTGAGCTATTGGAAGCTACCACACTGGAAACGGTATAGGCTCCCGCCGTAGTAATTGTTGCAGTCTGGATGATCAGTGGATTACTAAAGTCAGCCATATCGAGTTGAAAATCCGATAGGGTTTCGTAAATATTATAAATTCCGTCATTGTCCAAGTCTAAATCAATATTGTCATTGATCCCGTCTCCGTCAAAATCGGGAGGACATTGGCTTACCACTGCAGGTTGAGAATAGGCAATACTGGTTACTCCTTTACAAGTGATTTGGGCTTCGATCTTATAAGAACCTGGACTGATAGGAGCATAGGGATTATCACTAACTCCCAGATCTACATAACCCGTCCCATCATCATATAACCATTTAAAACTATCATACACTCCCACCCCCGACGCCAGCAATTCTACATTGGGCAAACACTTTTCTCCCTGTAAATTAGGAGCTCTGATTACCGTTTCGGGCTGAGCAACAAATCCAGAATAAAAACCCCCCGAAGTAGCTGCACCATTTTGATTAAAATAGGAACAATAGAGTTCTTCTGAAGAGTTGATCGATACGTTTCCTGAAAGGTTTTGAAGAATATAAGCTTTGTAGTCTGCTCCTTGAACCGATTCTGGACCCACCACCGACACTGAACCTGAAAATGACGAGTCATCCATGGATTTATTAGAATTGCTCCCATCAGAAAAGGTAATTGATGCCGTTTGATTGGTGACGACAGTCACATAACCTGAAAATAAGGAAGAACCGATATAGTCAATCATGGGGATGTTGTTTACCTCACCCTGACTTTGACAAGAAAGCGGTGGGACAAAAAACATCCCTTGGTTGGCTTCACTGCCCGTACCTGTTCCTTGCCATGCAAAAACATTTTTGGAGGTTCTTACAAAAAGGGTTCTGTTGGAACCTGCAGACCCAAAAGCATTTCCTTCAATCAAATAATAATCTCCTGCTAGGGCCAAATTGACGGTTGCGGTCGAGCTTCCATCTAAAAAAATTTCGGTATTGTCTTCGTGGGCTACAATTAAAATATTCTCCCAGTCGTCACCACCAACGCCCTTTACAAAAATATAATCTTTCCCAATTTTATCGGCTCCTACTAATTGGTCAATACCGTAATCCCTGCCTCCTCCATTGTGAAAACTCCCATTGGCCGAACCACTATTTACCACGATGGGTTTGGTGGACTCAACCGAAACGCCTATCAATCCGTCGCGATTGGCCACAGCATTTTCCGCTTCGGCGGCAATCAAATAGGTTTCTCCAGTATCTAAACTAAACGTCAACGAAAAAGTACCACCCCCTACTGGCGCGGAAATCCCTTCTAAATCGAGTCCTGTATCAAGATTATCAAAAATTACTTGAGTACCATCTTCTGTGGCCATCACAGAAATAAAGTTCAAGTAATTCGCGTTGTTGTCGTCCGTCCCAGGGCTTTCGCTGGTAAAAGTTCCTGTTCTGAATGAAGTACCCAATGCAGATAATCCTTTACTGACCAATGCTCCTGCTTGGGGATAATTTTCTCCAGTTCGGCTAGAAGCTCTCAATCGAACAGCAACAAAAATAGGGGCATCGGCCGTGATTATATAGCCCTTATTATCAATGACCCTTCCAGCATAAAATTGTGTATCGGTGATGGCAAAAAAAGTTTCTCCAGAGCCAATACTTTGAACATCGGGAAAAGAATTGGATACCACTCCCGAAATATAATTGGCTGGGACTTCTCCCATAGGAGCAATGGTGTAGTTTACATTGTCTGTCGACGGTGTAGAAATATAAATGTATTGGTCACGAGGAAAAGCATTGGAATTGGCTGCCCCATGGGCAGCTATGGGAGGAATATAATGCACTTTGCTGAGCTGGGCCGTCAGGTCTTGTATTGCCAAAAGCATCAAAACAGAAATTAAATTCCTAAGAAATAAAACCCTCATTTTATTGTTTTATAGGTTTCCAACAATATTGGTGCTAGTGTTAAAATTACTGATTTATATACAATTAAAAAGTAAGGCTTATAAACAAATTTCAAATAGTAATACTTTATACTTATTTACTATATTTATTAATGTGAAAATACATTTATTTTACTGGATTTCACTTGGGATTGTCATGTGTTTACCTGTCACTCTAGAAGGGCAACAGGAGGTCACTTTTTCTCAATACATGTTCAATCACCAAAGTTTGAACCCCGCATATGCAGGCTCAAAAGATTATACGCATTTTGCCATAATCCAGAGAACACAGTGGTCGAATTTCCCTGGAGCGCCAGAATCTCAAGCTTTTACTTTTAATAACAAAATGAGCCAAAAAAAATTCGGCTTTGGACTGGCGGGAGTGAACGATAAAATTGGTCCTATGAGCAGTAGCCGAGTTGCCCTAGACTTGGCCTATCACCTTCCCATCAAAGATGCTTTTCTAGCCATTGGTATCAAAGCAGGTATAAGCAATTTTGATTTTGATGAAAGTATTATCCAGACAACCACTCCCGACGATATGTCTTTTACTTTTGATGAAGGGGGAAAATTCACCCCCAATATCGGTTTTGGAATTTACTACCATCGCCCGCGCTGGTATGCAGGATTCTCAATACCATGGTTCATTGAAAATGAAAGCCTTACTATTCAAAAGCACTATTATGGTATTGTGGGAGGATTGGTCAGGATCACTGACGATTTTCAAGCCAAACCCAGTATGTTGGTCAAACATACCAAGGGTTCTGCTTTTGGTTACGATTTAAGTGTACTTTTACTATATCGAGAATTGTTTTGGATTGGCCCTCAGACAAGATCCTCCTTTAATCAAGATGTCCCCGGTACTAAATTTGGTGGGGGATTTGGAATGATTGCTGGTGTTCATCTCGGCAAAAGTATATCTGTAGGCTATTCCTATAACACTTCTTCTTTGGGGAAACTAATCAATGTGAATCATGCCACTCACGAATTTATGTTGCGTTTTGATCTCATTCCAGTTGCAAAAAGCATGCTTCGTTCACCCAGGATATTTTAATAATGAAAAGTTCATGATTAAACGTCAATAGAGATGAAAATTAAAGTAGCGCTTTTAGGATTGTTCTTTGGTCAAGTGATGTTGGCACAAAAAGCTGCTGATGATCTTCGTACATTAGAATGGGCATCATACCATTATATGAATCAGGACTATGACAAAGCACTATCCTTCTTCCTCAAAGTAGGAGATACCATTCCCTTAGCCTATAGAAGAAATTTCTCCAAAGTCTATGCCGAACTCGGGGAAATCAAAAAGGCTGCCCAAACCCTTCGCCCCCTTGTAGATTCTGATTCTGCAGAAGTAAAAGATTATTATTACTTTGCTTCTTATCTGACTGACAATAAAAAACTAAGTGATGAATACCGACAAAAAGCCATACGATTGCCAATAGAAACAAAGTTCCAAAAGGATACTCCTACTGAATCTTCCTATCAATTGGTTCCGTTGACCCTGAACACCGAAGGTCCTGAATTTGGAGCACACCTTATGGATTATAATAGTAATAAAGTATTGGTATACAGTCAAAAGCAATCTAATAAATACACTAAAAGTCTAAATAGAAAGATTGGCTCAGATCACAATATTTTCAATCTTTACCAAGCCCAATGGGACTCGAAAAATTTTAAGGTTACTGAATCAAAACCTCTTCCTTTGGGCATCAATTCGGTTTTTCAAGATGGCCCATCAAGTTGGGATCCCAAGGAGGAAATACTTTATTTGACCCGCAGTGCCCAAATCACAAAAAAGCAAAAAAGCATACCGCTTTATATCTATGCTTGGTCCTCGGACGAGCGTAAAAAACAAGTTGCCGTTCCACTATCAATCAATAGTGAAGGGCATTCTACGCTCCACCCCGCGGTGAGTATCAAAGACCGAAAGCTGTATTTTGCGAGCGATCGACCAGGGGGTTTTGGTGGAATGGACTTGTATTATGTCACTATTTTAGGGAATGGGAATTACAGTTCGGTAGTAAACTTGGGACCCGATATCAATACCGCATCAGATGAAATTTTCCCCTTTTTACACCAAGAAAAATTCCTTTTTTACAGCGCCAAAGGTAACAATGGAAAATTGTCACCAAAACTAGCAGTTAATAGCGTTGATGTGCGATGGCACGTAATGGATTTGCCACCTCCCTTCGCTAGTGATCAAGACGATTTTTCTCTTTCAGTAGATGAAAATCTGGACTATGGCCTTCTCAGTTCCAACAGGGAAACTGGAAATGGAGACGATGATCTCTATGCCTTTAAATTTAAACCACAGATGGCAGGTCTGGAAGATGAATATTCCTATAATCCTATCGACACTTTGGTTATTTCTCAAGAGGGGGTACTCAAAAATGACGAGGCTTCAATGCTTTCCCAAGATCCTCTCACAATCTTATTTAGAAAAGAAGCTGTACTGGTGGAAAATACACTTAATGGTGCCTTACAATTGAATGCCAACGGTTCTTTTTTATATAAAAACAATGCCCCAATGCAGAAAAAAGACTCTTTTGCCTATGTTCTAAAAAGTAAATATGGAAAGTCAAAAGCAATTAAGGTGCTTTTGCAACGCTCGGAAGTGGCCATAGAAAAATTACCTGACTTCCTTAAAGAAACCTTTCTACCAATTTTTTACGCCTACGACAAATCCAATCTGCTGGTTGATTATAAGGATCGAGTGGATGCGGTGGTCTCGGCCATGAACGCAAGACCTGAAATGATTGTGGAGCTGGGTTCTTTTTCTGATTGCCGGGGGCGTAAAGAGTATAACCTTAAACTCTCTCAAGAAAGGACCCAAACTATTATTGACTATGTTAGGGAACGCATTGATAACCAGGATAGGATTTTTGGAAAGGGCTATGGTGAAGCTACCGTGTCGGGCAACACCACTTTGGATTATCTGATATTGGGAGGTTCTTATGTCATCTATGACAACGCTCTCCTTAAACAAAAAACATTTAATGATTTGGGGTATAAAGCTGAAATCGAAAAAACAAATAAAGGGCTTTACCGCGTCATTGTGGAGCAGACCAATAGCTATGCCGAAGCCCAAGACAGGGTCCAAGCTCTCAAAGAACAGCAGCAGAAGGTCTGGATCAAAAGCTGTGAATGTTGCTCCCTTACTGACGCGGAACATTTGCAAAACAGAAGGACTGATTTTAAAATTATACGTTATTAGTAGGGTTTTCATTTTTTAAAACGGTATTTTATAAGAACAAATCAAACCATGAATAAATTATTTTTATTTTTCGCAACCCTTCTTTTTATATCCTGCAGTAAATCGGAGGGAGAAACCGAACCAACGGATACTTCCTCATCTTCGGAACCGCCAGAGGTTTACAGTAAAATTTATGGAGCCTCTCAAATCTCTATCGAAGGTGATTTCGTGGTAATAGAGGTTGACGGTACTCCCGACCATGGTAGCCCCTACTTCAATACTTCCAGTTCTCTCTATGAAAATTACAATGGAGACAATCCAAATTTTAGTTTAAATCCGAACCAAATCAATGCCTTTAATTTGACTTATAAAATTCCCCTTAATCCAAAAGAGGCGAGTAATAAAAGTAGTACCAGACTGGGATCCATGGGAGTAGCCCTAAATGGTGTTGCCCTTTTTAACCAATACGCTGGGCCCAATCAGCCTTTGACCAACGAAATCAATTCTTTTGATCAATACAACGGACATCCAGAAAGGTTGGGTACCTATCACTACCATATCGAACCCCTCTACCTGACACAAGAGAATGGGAAAGACGCGCTGATGGGTTTTCTTTTAGATGGGTTTCCAGTCTATGGTCCAGAAGAAAATGGCAGTAAGGTTACCAACAGCGATCTCGATGCCTACCATGGTCACCAGCACGCTACCTCCGATTTTCCTGAAGGTATTTATCACTACCATATAACAAACAATGACCCCTACATCAATGGCAATCAATATTTTGGCACACCCGGGACAGTCACTCAGTAGTGTATTCGTTTTTTTATGCCTATTGATCTCCTGTAGGCCTCCCCAATCCACCTCCGAAAAGATCGCCCATGCCGATAAGTTAAAGCTCACCCAAAAAGGGAAAATCAAATACTACAAAGACAAGCCCTATACTGGTGGAGTGTTTAAATTGGATTCGCTTTCGGGAGACACACTTTTAATCGAAAATTATTGGGAGGGCCATAAACACGGTGATTTTAAAAGGTTTTATGCACACAATCAATTGTTTGAAAAAAGAAGTTATAGAAAGGGGAAAAAAGAAGGAGTGCATTTGGGCTATTGGGACAATGGAAATCTGGCTTTTGAATACCATTTGAAAAACGATGTGTATCACGGAAGCCTCAGGGGTTGGAACAGTGCAGGGCAAATCATCAAATGGCTTAATTATGATCAAGGACAAGAGTCAGGACGGCAGCAACTGTGGTATGACAATGGAACGATAAGAACCAACTATGTCATCAAAAATAACCGACGGTACGGATTATTGGGAACCAAAAATTGTATCAATGTTTCGGATAGCCTTCGGTAGTTTTTTATGCTTGATTACCCTCTGGGGTTGTAATAGTTCAAATCCATTACCCTATTATAACAGTCCAAACTTTACGCCTTTATTTATCGAAAATCCCAAGGCAGTAGGGATGCAAATCGATCACAAAATTGCTGATTTTAGAGCAACGGATCAGAATGAGGATACTATCACTCTGGAACAGCTTAAAGGAAAAGTGCATGTGGCCAATTTTATGTTTACGCGTTGTACCAGCATCTGTCCGACCATGACCAATCACCTCAAAATCATTGCTGATACCTATGAAAAAGAAACGCAATTTGCCCTACTCTCTTTTTCGGTTACCCCCTGGATGGATTCTATTCCTACTTTGCGATCTTTTGCAAAAAGTTATGGTATAAAAGCAAAAAATTGGCACTTACTGACTGGGCAAAAAAGTGAAATTTATTCTCTTGCACGACGTTCTTATTTTGCAGAGAAAAATTTGGGATATACCAAAGACAGTACTGAATTTCTTCATACCGAGCACGTGCTTCTTGTAGACCCAAAGTTACGACTGAGAGGAATTTACAATGCCACCCTCAAACCGGACATGCTCCAACTGCAAAAAGATATTGCACAGTTGCTGGCAGAAAAATAGATGGAAAATAAAAAACCCCTTGTCCAAATGAGCAAGAGGTTCTTTAAATTGATTTATGATTAGTTGTTAGGGGGGAGATAATCAATGTGTGTGCAAATCCAAAAGTTCTGTCCTTATTTTTTTGTATTCATTTTGGTTGACTATTGTGACATATATTGGAGAATGATGATCGTATTCTTTAAACCATTTCACAGACAAAGGATGAAATGTGTTATCAAAATTGCGTTTTGTCCAATAGATCATCTCGAAAATAATGGGATTCAGGTCAATGCCTTTATCGGTCAAATTATAGTATTTTGCTTTTTTGTCCAATTGGCAAAAAAAGTATTCGAGAATCCCTACGCTTTCCATAAATTGTAATGTACTGGTGAGTACACTAGTAGAAATTTTTTCAGGTGAATCTAAAAATTCACCAAATGATTTTTTTCCATTAAAAATATCTCTAACGACAACAAGAGACCATTTGTCTCCTAATATGAATAAGGTATTGACCAAAGAACAAGTTGAACAATTCTTTTTGATAATTGATGGTTTTTAAGAAATATTAAACTGATCTCTATTTATGACTTTTTTGATTTCTTAAATTGGTCTATGGTTAATGAATTCGTAGAATAAATTGTTTAAGTATTTTTTTGGATTAAAATTTATAAAACATAAGTAATTGCTTTATTCATAGGAAACGGATTCATAGGGTGCCTTAATCAAAATTAATTCAACTCTTAAACAATAAAATTACGAATTGATTTCGGTTTTCAAAAAATTTATCGCGAATTATAAGTGATTTTTTAATGCATTTTTAAGTAAAGAATAGCCTAAATGATTGAGGTGCAATCCATCTTGTAGTAAGTAGGGAGGTTCTTTTTTAATCTGGCGAACAAGGAGTTCAAAAAAATCAATTTGTTTTAGAAAAGGGGTATGCTCAGCGTGTTCTTTCATTAGTTGATTGATCTGAGTGATTTTATCCAATTGCTGTGCCCGCTCCAAAGAGGGTTTAATACTGATATTGATCAGGGAAGTGTTGGGAAACTTTTGATGGATTTTTGAAATCAGGTTTTTGATATCGGCTACAATCCGCTGAGCTGTCCAGTCCAAACTCAAGTCATTACCTCCCAAATAAAGAATAATG
>Ga0233444_10001970_pt1 | contig 22224 bp, 22 predicted proteins | sample SI_124_October20_6_FD_182792 | JGI IMG/M metagenome (GOLD analysis project Ga0233444, IMG submission 182792) | Seawater microbial communities from Saanich Inlet, British Columbia, Canada - SI_124_October2016_10_MG | ecosystem: Environmental > Aquatic > Marine > Inlet | place: Canada: British... | reverse complement strand
GAGGAATATTAAAACACGCTAAAGCTATTAATGCATTTTCAAATGCAACAACAAATAGTTATAAGCGTTTAATTCCAGGTTTTGAAGCTCCGGTTATTTTAGCTTATTCTGCTAGGAATAGGTCTGCTTCCTGTAGAATACCTGTAATAATGAATCCTAAAGCTGCAAGATGTGAAATAAGATTTCCAGACGCAGCAGGAAATCCTTATTTAACTTTTGCTTCGATGTTAATGGCTGGTCTTGATGGTATCAAAAATAAAATTGATCCAGGTAAATCTTTTGATGATGACTTATACTCTTTATCAGAAGATGAAGTGAAAAAACTCCCCACTGTTTGCGGTTCATTAAGAGAAGCGATGCAAAACCTTGATAAAGATAGAAAATTCTTAACTGAAGGCGGTGTATTTACAGATGATCAAATAGATGCTTATATTGAATTAAAATTTCAAGAAATTTATAAATTTGAACATACGCCTCATCCAATAGAATTTGAGATGTATTACAGTGGTTAAATTTTAAAAGACTCCCCACAACCGCAACGTTCAGTTTCGTTTGGGTTTTTAAATACGAATTGAGATGAAAATTTCTCAGCTTTGTAATCCATTTCAGTACCAAGCAGATACATTATTGCCTTTGGATCAATTAAAACTTTAACTCCTTTTTCCTCGATAACCTCTTCATTAGGTTTTATGTCATTCGCATATTCCATTATGTAAGACATGCCAGCACAACCACCTGATTTTACTCCTATTCTTACTCCTATAGCTTTATCTTCGGCATTAGACATGATTTCTTTTATTCTTTCGGCTGCATTTTGACTAAGTTTTATAATTTGTTCGCTCATAAATTTAACTCTAGCTTAGCTGCTTCTGACATTTTATCTTTCGTCCAAGGAGGGCTCCAAACTAGTTTCAGGTCAACGTCATCAACCTCGACAAGTTTTAGTATATTATCTTTTACCATTTTAGGCAAACTTTCAGCTACTGGGCAATTAGGTGATGTTAAAGTCATTTCTATTGTAACTTTAGTTTTCTCAAAAATCTCAATCTTGTAAATTAGACCAAGCTCGTAAATGTTAACTGGTATTTCAGGATCGTAGATCTTTTTAATTTCTGAAACTATTTTCTCTTTTAGTTCTGTCATTTTTTTTCTATCGCTGATAAAAGAGTATGCCAAGCCATTGTTGCACATTTAACTCTCATTGGAAATTCTTGAACACCAGACAAAGAAGTTAGAGTAGTCATTTGATCTGGGGTTAAAGTATTTATAGTGATCTGCTTTTTTTTTTTAATCATATTAAGAAAATTTTCACTAATCTTTTTTATAAATGAAAGATCTTTTCCTTTCACTATTTCCGTTAAGATAGATGCTGAAGCTAAAGATATGGCGCATCCTTCACCTTCAAAGCTTAAATTTTCAATTTGTTTATCTTGAGTTAATTTCAAATAAATATGAACTTTGTCACCACATAAAGGATTGTGTGCTTTTGCATCATTGGTAAAACCTTCACACTTGCCTTTATTTCTAGGATTTTTGCCATGATCTAAAATTATTTCTTGGTATAATTCTTTAAGTTCCATTTAAATCTTAAATACTTTCTGACAATTTTTAATTGCGTCTGACAATTTATCTATATCTTCTCTGTCATTGTAGACTCCAATAGAGGCTCTAGCAGTGGCGTTAATGCCAAGCTTATCATGTAAAATCTGACAGCAGTGATGCCCGGCTCGTATCGCAACTCCATCCTCATCTAAGATTGTTGCTATGTCGTGAGGATGAATGTCTTTTAGTGTAAAACATAAAACAGATCCCCTGCTTTTTGGATTCCCAATAATTTTAATTGAATTATTTTTTCTTAACTTTTCTAAACCATACTCTAAAATTTTATTTTCATGTGATGCAATATTTTTAATTCCTAACCTTTCAATGAAATTTATTGACTCTGCAAATGAAACTACTTCTGCTGTTTGTAATGTTCCGGCTTCAAATTTTACGTGTTCTTCCGCAAAAGTAATTTCATCTTTTTTTACTTCATTAATCATCCCACCGCCCCCTTGATACGGAGGTAGATCATCTACCCACTTTTTTTTCATATATAAAATTCCAAGGCCATTTGGTCCGTACATTTTATGACATGATATAGCATAAAAATCACAATCGATTTTTTGCATATCTATATCACAATGTGGTGCTCCTTGAGTACCGTCTATCAAAACAGGAATATTTTTTTCTTTTGCAAGATCGACAATTTTTGTAATTGGTAAAATGGCTCCAGTAACGTTTGATATGTGTGTTAAAGCTATAATCTTTGTTTTATTTGATATTAATTTTTTAATTGAGTTTATTTCAACATCTCCATCTTCATTAACTGGGGCAAATTTAATTACTGCTCCTTTTTCGACTCTCAAGTAATGCCATGGAACATAATTTGAGTGGTGCTCAAGTTCAGTAATTAAAATTTCATCTCCTTTATTAATATGTATTTTTCCAAATGATGATGCTACTAAATTAATTGATTCAGTCGCACTTTTAGTAAAAATTATTTCTTCCCTATGTTTAGCATTAATATATCTTTGGACTTTGTCCCTAGTGGCTTCAAATCTATTAGTGGCTTTTACTGCTAGAGTATGGACGCTTCTGCCAACATTAGAGAATTCGGTTTCATAAAAATTTGAAATCTTGTCAATTACTGACTTTGGTTTTTGTGAAGAATTTGCGCTATCTAGATATATTAAAGGTTTGCCATTAATTTTTTGAGAAAAAATAGGAAATTCTTTTTTAATATTTTTAATGTCCATGAATTTGATTTCTTAGTTTTTTTAATAAAAATTTTTTTAAGTTGTTTTCTTTTAATTTTTCTAGAACTTCACATAAAAAACCATTAATTAGCATTTGATACGCTTCTTTTTCCGGAATACCTCTCGATTTCAAATAGTAAATAGAGTCTAAATCAATGCTTCCAGATGTTGATCCATGAGAACATTTAACGTCATCGGCGTAAATCTCTAATTCAGGTTTTGCATTAAACTCGGCTCTATCATCTAAAATTAAAGCTCTGCTTAATTGATATGCATCAGTTTTCTGAGCTATATTTTTTACAAAGATTTTTCCTTGATAAATTCCTTTGCTTTCATTATTTAAAACATTTTTTATTTTTTGGTAACTATGGCAGCTTGGAGCGTTATGGTTTATACGTGTTTTAATTTCTTGATGCTCTTTAATTAGTAAATTTAAAGCTGAAAAAATGCTACTGCTTGAATATTCTTCATTGTGATTAACTACAATGTCAAGTTTGTTGAATTTTAGGCCCGATGAGAGTATATAATTTTCTAAATTAGAATTTTTTTCTAGTTCATTCTTAACATATTTGTAAAAATAACCACCACATTTTGAATTATTTATAAAAATACTTTTTAGAGTAGCATCTTTTTTTATTTTAATATCTTCAATCGTATTAACCATAAAATTTTCTTTGAAGTCGTTGTCTACAAAATTAATTAATATTAATTCAGAATTTTGATTTAAAATTATTGAGTTTTTATTGTTTATAATAGTATCTTTCAACGAGTTAGAAAAATGATTATAAACAACTAAAGGTTTTTTAAATTTATAGTTTTTTTCAATTTCTAGTGAAAAACCATCTATAGCCAGAGCGTTATTTAAATAGTTTAGTGAGTTTTCTTTATTTAAATTTATTTTATTTTTATAATCAAAATTTTTTATAAAAATTTTATTTTTTTCTTCATGAATAAAACTTTTGGATATAAGTTTCCCATTCAACAAAGAAATAAAATTATGCTCAAATTCATTAATTAATTTAAACTGTTTTTCTTCTGGAATTAAATCTGCGTTAATAATATTGGTAAAGTTCTGGCTTAATATAGAGTTTAAATCTGTAAATTTCCAATCTTCTTCTTTTTTACTAGGAAAACCATTTTGATAAAAAAGTTCGAGACTCTTTTTTCTCAAATTTATTTCCTCTGAAGTTAGATTGTTAATATTTTTTATTTTGAAATTGTAAAACTGTTGCATTTAACTTAAATTTTTATAACCTGTTTTTTCTAATTGAGATCCTAAATCTGCATCACCAGTTTTAATAATTTTACCATTTGATAAAACATGCACAAAATCTGGCTTTATGTAATCTAGAAGTCTTTGATAATGAGTAATTATTAAAAAGGCATTATCTTTTTTTTTATATGAGTTAACTCCATCAGCTACTATTCTTAGTGCATCTATATCTAATCCTGAGTCTGTCTCATCTAAAATTGATAGTTTAGGTTCTAATAATTTCATCTGTAGTATTTCATTTTTTTTCTTTTCGCCCCCTGAAAATCCTACATTGAGCTGGCGAGACAAGAATTTTTCATCAATTCCAAGTTCGGACGCTTTTTCTTTTATTAATTTTAAAAAAGCAAGAGTGTCTAATTCTTTTTTTCCTTTTGCTTTTCGGATTGCGTTTAATGAGGTTTTTAAAAAAATATTTGTATTAACTCCTGGTATTTCTAAAGGATATTGAAAAGCTAAAAATATTCCTTTTTGTGCTCTTTCTTCTGTTGATAGTGCATCAATACTTTCACCATTAAATTGAACATTTCCTTTAATTTCATAGCCGTTCTTACCTGATAAAACATTTGCTAAAGTACTTTTTCCTGAACCATTAGGGCCCATGATTGCATGAACTTCTCCTGGTTTTATATGTAAATTTAACCCTTTTAGAATATGTTTGCTGTCAATTGTGGCCTCTAAATTTTTAATATTCAACATATTACCCAACACTTCCTTCTAAACTAATCGCTACAAGTTTTTGAGCTTCTACAGCAAACTCCATAGGTAACTGTTGTAAAACCTCTTTGCAAAATCCGTTAACTATAAGGCTTACAGCTTCTTCTTGATCTAGCCCCCTTTGATTACAATAATAGAGTTGTTCCTCATTTATTTTAGTGGTTGTTGCTTCGTGTTCTATTGTTGAAGTTGAATTACTATTCTTTATGTAAGGAATTGTATGAGCTCCACATTTATTACCCATTAGTAACGAGTCACATTGCGTATAATTTCTTGAATTTGTTGCTTTATTTTTAATATCAACAAGACCTCTATACATATTGTCTGCGTTACCGGCTGATATTCCCTTTGATATTATTTTACTTTTAGTATTTTTTCCAAGATGTATCATCTTGGTTCCTGTGTCAGCTTTTTGGAAGTTATTTGTAATTGCTATTGAGTAAAATTCACCAACAGAATTATCTCCTTGTAAAATACAACTTGGGTATTTCCAAGTAATAGCAGAGCCAGTTTCAACCTGTGTCCACGAAATTTTAGAATTTTTTCCTCTGCAAGCTCCTCTTTTAGTCACAAAATTATATATACCCCCAACTCCCTTTTCATCTCCTGGATACCAGTTTTGTACTGTTGAATATTTTATTTCTGCATCATCTAGAGCTATTAATTCTACATTCGCTGCATGAAGTTGATTTTCATCTCTCATCGGAGCGGTACATCCTTCTAAGTAGCTTACATAACTGCCTTTATCGGCTATTATTAAAGTTCTTTCAAATTGACCAGTCTCTGAAGCGTTAATTCTAAAATAAGTAGATAGTTCCATAGGACACTTAGTTTTAGGAGGGATATAAACAAAAGATCCATCAGTAAACACTGCAGAATTTAAAGTAGCAAAATAATGATCGCTTAAAGGAATTACAGAACCAAGGTATTTCTTTACAAGTTCTGGGTGTTTTTGAATTGCTTCTGAAATAGAACAAAATATTATTCCTTGTTTTGTTAGCTCATCCTTGAAAGTTGTGGCTACCGAAACTGAGTCAAATACTGCATCTACTGCTATACCATTTAATCTTTTTTGTTCTACTAGTGGTATTCCTAATTTTTTATAAGTTTCTAAAATTTTAGGGTCAATTTCTTCCAAACTTTTAGGTTTTTCAGAAGCACTTTTAGGTGCAGAATAGTAGTATAGGTCTTGATAGTTTATTTTTGGATATTTTGGCTTTTGCCAATTAGGCTCTTTTAAAACTTTTAATCTGTTATAAGCTTTTAATCTCCATTCCAGCATCCAATTAGGCTCTTTTTTTATATTTGAAATAAATTTAATTGTATTCTCATTTAAACCTTTTGGAGCTCTAATATTTTCTATATCTGTAGTAAAGCCGTACTTATAATCCTGAGTATTTTTTAAATCTTCTGTTTTCATTTGTTTAATATTTGATTTTTTTTTATTAGATCTTGTAATTTAACTTTTTCAAAAAAATTATTAATATGTTGATCAAGTTGATCCCATAAATTATGGGTAATACATTTTGTAAATTTATTATTACAGCCCTTTTTAGACTCTTTTTTGCAATTTAACATTTTAACTTCTTCATCTACTGCTGAAATTATATTAGAAATTTTAATATCCTCTGGTGAAATTTCTAATATATATCCACCTTTAGCCCCTCTAACACTTTTAACTAAATTACTATTTTTAAGTTTAATAAATATTTGCTCTAAATAAGCTAAAGAAATATTTTGTCTTAGAGAAATGTCTGTTAAACTTATAGGGCCCCTATTTCTAAATAAAGCAAGATCGGCCATTGCCATTACTGCATATCTTCCTTTTGTGGTTAGTTTCATAATTACTAGTTTTAATACAGTAATTATCTTTTAATTCCTACTAGTTTAGTATGAATTAAAAAAAGTTATTTGACGCAGAAAAACATGTTATAAAGCTATACTTTTTTTAAAAATAATAATCATTATCAAATGAAAACTAAAAGTTTAGAAATTTTTATTCCAGGTCCAGCAGGAAGACTGGAGGCGAAATATTATAAAAATCCAAAATTTGGATCTCCTGTTGCAATTGTTTTGCACCCGCACCCTCAATATGGAGGAACTATGAGCAATAGAATAGTTCAACTTATGTATAATATATTTTTAGAAAATGGTTTTTCAGTGGTAAAAGTGAATTTTAGAGGCGTTGGAAAAAGTGATGGAGTGTTTGATAATGGACAAGGTGAGCTATCAGATGCAGCTGCAGCTTTAGATTGGATTGAGAGACAAAACTTAGATTATAGTCAATGTTGGGTTTCTGGTTTTTCTTTTGGTTCTTTAATTTGTATGCAATTAATTATGAGAAGACCTGAAGTAAATAATTTTATAGCCATATCACCTCAACCAAATGTATATGATTTTTCTTTTTTAGCGCCGTGTCCAACTTCAGGTCAAGTTATTTATAGTGAAAATGATGAGTTAGTTACTAAACAAAGTATAGATGAACTAGACAATAGAATTAAAAGTCAAAAAGGTGTTGAAGTTATTTTTTCAAAGATAAAAAACTCTAATCATTTTTTCAAGAATAAAGAAAAAGAACTTACAATAGAAATTGAAAAATATTTAAAAGAAAAAACAGCCCTTATTTAATTTTCAATTAACTCTCCTCCAGCACTGGGTGTATTGCATAAGGTGGTGCCAGGAAAAGATATGGGTAATTTTAAAATTGCCCTGATAGCTAAATAGGCAAATGCCTGAGACTCGATAAAATCCCCATCAATTTTATAATCATCTACCAATTTTAAATTAATATTTATTGGAAGATTTTCTTTTATTTTTTGAATAAAATATTTATTTTTTCTCCCTCCTCCACAAACTAATATATCTTGAACTTTTTCTTTACAGTTTTCTAAAGATATTAATATTTCTTTACTAATGATGCTGGCTGTAAAGTCTGTCAAAGTGGCTGCCCCGTCTTCTAAAGTTAAACCTCTCACAAATGATACATCAAAGTCATTTACGTCATAGGAGAATTTTTTTTCGTTAATACTGTTCATATATAGTTCTTGAGCTTGTTCATAAATAATTTTATTTGATTTTCCACTAAAAGATAAATAACCGTCTTTATCAAATTTTTTATTTGAATTTTTTCTCACCCAAGAATCTATGAGACAGTTTCCTGGTCCTAGATCTTTACTAGTTAATTCTGACAAATTATCTTTATTAGTTATAATTGTAATATTTGATATTCCTCCTATATTTAAAAAACAAACTGGAAGTTTGATTTTATTTTGGATACTAAGCAAATAATGAAAAACTGGTGTCAAAGGTGCACCCTGTCCTCCATTTAAAATATCATTTTTTCTAAAATTAAAAACAACACTTTTATTTGTAAGTTGTTTTAACAGTTTTCCATTTCCTAGTTGTCTTGATATTTTTTCTTTAGGATTATGATAAATAGTTTGGCCATGAAAGCCTACTATTGTTTCATCGCTTATATTGAGCTCTTTAACTAATCTGGCATGAAATATTGTTATTTTTCTTTCTAAGTTATCTAATTCCTTGTTATATATTTTAAGGTCTTCAATTTTATTAATTTTTTCTTTCAAGTTGTGAATATCTTTATAAATGTTTGAGTCGTATTCAAAATATTTATCTTTAATTATTTCATATTTGTTTGTTCCATTGGTTGTAATAATAGAGGCATCAACTCCATCCCCAGAAGTTCCACTCATTAATCCTAAAGAGATCCAATTTTTTTGCATATTTTTATTTATTTATAACAATTTTTGTATAATAGTTGTTAAGTAAATAGCGCTATGAAAAATAAGTTTTTATTAGAAATGAAAGAAAGAGGGTACTTAAATCAATGTACTGATTTGAGCAAGTTAAGTGAAATTAGCACTAAAAAATCGATATCAGGATATATTGGCTTTGATTGTACTGCTCGTAGTTTGCATGTCGGAAGTCTGTTACAAATAATGATTTTAAAATTAATGCAAAAACATGGTCATCAGCCAATAGTGTTGTTAGGCGGTGGTACTACCTTAATTGGAGACCCTTCTGGGAAAGATTCTACAAGAAAGATATTAGAACAAAAAGATATAAAAGAAAATATTAAGAGCATAAAAAAAGTGTTTAAAAAGGTTTTAGTTACATCAAATAAAAAAGTGGCTCCAGTATTTGTAGATAACTCAGATTGGTTAACCAAATTAAATTATATTCAATTTCTTAGAGATGTTGGTAGTCATTTCACAATTAATAAAATGCTTACTTTCGATAGTGTAAAATTAAGATTAGATAGAGAGCAATCTCTTAGCTACATGGAATTTAATTATATGATTTTACAGGCATATGACTTTTATCAATTATATAGATATAATAATTGTGTTTTGCAAATTGGGGGTTCTGATCAATGGGGAAATATTGTAAATGGTGTCGATTTAATTAGAAGAAAATTAAAAGAAGAAGCATATGGTTTGACCTCTCCATTGATTACGTTAGCGTCTGGAAGTAAAATGGGAAAATCAGAAAAAGGTGCAATTTGGTTAAACGAAGATCAACTTTCACCCTACGATTACTGGCAATTTTGGAGAAATACTGATGACAGAGATGTAAAAAGATTTCTAAATTTTTTTACAGAAATTGAGTCAAATGAGTTAAATAAGATTTTTAAAAGAGAAAAAAATATAAATAACTTAAAAATTTTATTAGCTAATGAAGCAACTAAAATACTTCATGGAAAAGAGGCTTCTATTAAAGCCGAAAAAACGGCTAAGGATACTTTTAGAGAAGGTGGTTTAGGTCTTGATTTACCTGTGATTAAAATTAAATTAAATGAGATTGAAAAAGGAATTAATTTTTTAGATTTTATAGCAAATAATAAAATTTTATCTTCAAAGAGTGAAGCAAGAAGAACTGTAGCTAATAAGGGTTTTAAGATTGATGGCAATTTAATAGTCGATGAAAATAAGATTCTTCAAGTGAAAGACTTTAAAAATAAAATATTTAAACTTTCATTTGGAAAGAAAAAACATTATTTAGTAAAAATTATTTAATTTTTATTTCTTTCAATAATTTTTTGTATAAATCTTGGAGTTATTGTTTTTATGGGATTAATGGTCGTTTTAATATTTCCCTTAGGTCCTTTCATCTTAAAACTTATACCAAATAATCCCTCTCCTACTTCTTTTGGAATGACAATATTCCCAATTACAGGAATTTTAGATATCATTTTATTCAGTGTTTTTGCCGGAACTAAAGTTCCCCTTAAACTAGTTAATCCGTTTTCATCTTGATACCCATCCATTAATACGGATATGCTGGGTCCTAAAGCAAGTATTTCATTTAATTTTAGAAAACTTTTATTTTTTTCCATGTCAATTTCTAAGACATCAAAAGATAGGCCTTCACCTTCCGCTAAATCAGCCAAACCACCTAAATCAGCTAAAGATAATAGTTTTATCGCTCCAGGTGCATTAACTATTTTAAAATTTTCAATTTTAAGCTTTGAGGTTGATTTGGAGTTTTCAATAATAGATGTAAAAAATAGTTTACCTCCGGAAAGACCTTTAAAAAAGCTATATTCAGTTAATAATGGTCGCGTTAAGTCAGAATATATTTCTAGATACTTTTTAGCAAAGCTTTCATCGTGCTTCATAGATATATCTAAAAAATTACCTCCCCCAAAATCTCCTTTTGATGAAATTTTAATAAATTTACCTTTTTGGATTTGGCCAATTAATCTGAAATTTTTAATTTTTTCTGATACTGGTGCTTTAATTTCTTTAAAGTCGATGTCAATATCACTTGTCAAATTTATAAGCTTATTTTCACTAACTTGCTTATTCAAAAATTTTGCTAGATTTGTCGCATCAAATTTATCTCCTTTAATAATAATTTTTTGGCCATTTTTAATAATAAAATTATTATTATCTGTTTTAATTTCTATATCTTTAAAATCTGAATATTTATTTTTTTTTAATTTTAATCCGTTAATCTTGATAAAACTTCTTCCTTCATTGTAATTAATGTTTTTTAAGTGGATATTGTTTTTATTTTTTTCTAAATCTAAATATAAATTAGCAACAGAGTTTTTAGATTTTTGATAGTTAATTAAATCTAATTTAAAACTATTAATATAATCAAAATTTAATTTTAATTTAATTGTATCCTTAGCAAATTTATTTGATAAATTTATTTTTAAAAAATCTAAATTATTAAATGAATATTTTCCCTCGATATTTAAATTAAATTTTTTAGGTGCAAAATTTGAATTAATTTTTAAATCTGACAAATAAATTACATTTAATTTCTCTGCCATCAAGTTATTTTTAAGTGGTTCCGATAATTCAAACTTGCTTTTATCGATTGATCCCAAGACACTATAATTATAATTTTTGACTTTATAAGTGCTATCAAAATTAATAAGGATATTATTGTTAAAATCTCCTTTTATATTTTTCATATTTTTAGATAAATCAAAATTACTAAAAAATTTTGAATATTTTCTTGATAATTTTTCATCTAAATCAAAAGATGAATTAAAATTAGAAGTTAATTTGATGCTATTTTCAAAATTAAATTTTATATCTCCATTTGATATCTTTACGCCCTCTAAAGTTCCAAAAATATTTTTAATTAACACATCATTTTTATCTGCAAAAAAATTTAGTCTTCCTTCTTTAAAGTAAATCTCACTAAATAATTCCATCTCTAAATTTATTAGTGATCCCTTTGCAATATAATTACTAAGCTCGCCTTGTTCTGATAAAAAAATTTCTATTTCTGAAATTAGTTTACCTTTTTTAATTTTATTGTTTAAAATGCTTTTCAAATTTGAAGGTTTAATAATTGATGAAAATTTATTTATTTGAGTAATATCTATTTCTTCTAAAATAATACTTGTTTTTTTTATTTTAGTTTCTAGTTTTATCAAAGATAAAAAATCAATATAAACTTTTATATTTTGTACTGGTAAGAAAATCTTTCTATAAGTTATTTTAGGCCTTTTTGTTTCTAAAAATAAACTTAATTTTTTTGGATCTAATTTAAATTTTATAGTGTCTAAATCTAAGTTAATATTCTTATCCTGAAACACTTTATTGATTATAAATTTATTAAATTTATTAGTTTCAATTCCAATGGTAGTTAAAATTAAAATTGAAGAAATTAGTAAAATCAATAATAATAGAGTTAAGTAAGCAAATATTTTTTTCATTTTTTATTTTTAATTCCTTCTTCTATAAACTGATCAATATGTCCGTCTAAAATACTTTGTGGATTGGTGCTCTCTATTTTATTTCTTAAATCTTTTACTAGCTGGTAGGGTTGCAAAACGTATGATCTAATCTGATGGCCCCAACCAATATCAGTTTTTGAAGTTAATTTTTTTTGATTTTCTTCATCTTTTCTTTGTATTTCGTGTTCATACAATCTTGCTTTTAACATTTTAAAACAAGTTTCTTTATTTTTATGTTGTGATCTTTCGTTTTGACACTGTACAACAATTTTTGTAGGCAAATGAGTTATTCTTACTGCACTGTCTGTGGTATTAACGTGCTGCCCACCTGCTCCACTAGATCTGTATGTGTCAATTCTTATATCTTTTTCATCAATTTTTATATTTATATCGTCCTCTACGGCAGGGTAAACCCATACACTTGCGAAACTAGTGTGCCTTCGAGCACCACTATCAAACGGTGATATACGAACTAACCTATGAACTCCGGACTCTGATTTCATTAGCCCATATAAATAATCTCCTTTAACTTTAACAGTTGAAGATTTTATCCCTGCTTCCTCTCCTTTATGCTCACTTATAATTTCATAATTAAATTTTTTTTTATCAAACCATTTCATGTACATTCTTCGTAGCATGTCAGCCCAATCTTGACTTTCTGTTCCGCCAGCTCCAGCATGAATTTCAAGATAAATATCGTAATCATCGTTTTCACCTGATAAAAAACAATTTATTTCACTTTTTTTTATATCTTTTAAAATTTCCTCTATTTTTTGTTTGCAATCTTGAATTGTTTCTTCGTCTTTTTCTTCCGAGGCAAGTGAGTATAAATCTTTTATATTGTTTAAATCTTTTAGTGATTTTTTATAGGAATTTAAAATATCTTCAAAAATTTTTTTTTGCTTAACTGTTTTTTTTACAAGTTTCTTATCCTTCCAAAAATTTTCTTTTAAGGCAGTTAGCTCTAATTCCTTAAGTTTGACTTCAACCTTTTCGTTATCAAAGATACCCCCTTATATTTTTTAGAGATTTTTCAGTGATGTTTAATATAGATTCAAAATTTTCCATTAATAAAATTGTCTAAACATAACTGTTTTATCACGACCGCTAGTCAAAATTAAGTTATTATTATCTATATTGTTAATATCTTTTAATTTTAGAGCTTCCGTAATCACATTTTTTTCACCTGCTGCTGACTTTAATCCTGTATCATAATTTAAAGATGTTAAATATATATTTTCAGGTATTTGAAATTCTTTAAAATCTTCTTTGTAAAGAGCATTTTCAACAAAATCTTTAAAGATAGGAAGTGCAGCTTTTGAGCCTGTTTCAAATTTGCCTAATGATTTTGGATTGTCGTAACCGATATAAACTCCAATTACTAAATTTGAAGAAAAACCAATAAACCATGCATCATAGTTATCATTAGTCGTTCCTGTTTTTCCTGCTATAGGAACATTTAAAGATCTTAATTTTTTTGCTGTTCCTCTTTCAACAGCACCTTGTAAGATTGAAGTCATTTGATAAGCTGTTTCTTCACTAATTACTCTTTCACTATTATTTTCAATTTTTGGAAGCTTTATCTCCTCATTTACAAATTTATCACAATCAATACATTTTCTGTTTTTTTGCTGAAAGATTGTTTCACCCCTTCTATCTTGTATTCTAGAAATTAATTTAGGGTTAATTTTTTTTCCTCCATTAACAAACGGTGCATAAGAAGATGTTAAATTTATTAACGTGGTCTCTGCGGCACCCAAGGAAACTGATAATAATTCGGGTATTTCATCATAAATATTTAATTTTTTTGATAAATTTAAAATTTCCTCTAATCCTAAAATTTTTGCTATTCTTACGGTCATTAAATTTCTTGAATACTCAATACCTTTTCTAAAAGTTGACGGACCATAAAATTTTTTTCCATAGTTTTCCGGTTTCCAATCCTTTAGCCCAACCCCTTGACTTTCAACAAACGGTGCATCAAGAATTATAGAATTTGGAGAAAAATCTTTTTCTAAAGCTGCTGCATACACGATTGGTTTAAATGCAGATCCAGGTTGTCTTTTGGCCTGGGTTACTCTATTAAATTCACTATTTTTAAAATTAAAACCGCCAACTAATGCAAAAACATTTCCAGTAAAGGGATCTAACACTACAATTCCACCATTAACTTTTGGGTATTGTTTTAGAAACCATGAGTTATTATTTTTTTTCACAAAAATAATATCCCCAATTTTATGAATATCTTGAGCTGATTTATTATTTGGAATAGACCATTTTATGTTGTTAAAAATTAAAACTCCTTTTATATTTTCTTTTTTTTTATTTATTATTTGAAATTTAATTTCATTGTTTTCAGTGGAGATGATTTCTGCTAAACGCCAGTTCAGTGTAGGGTCTAATTTATATTTAGAAATTGAATTTTTCCAATTTTTATTTTTTATTTTGTTGGTTATTGGACCTCTCCACCCTTGTCTTCGATCATAATCTTCTATTCCTTTTCTAAGTGATTTTAAAGCCTCAATTTGATAATTTATTTTTAATGGGGTGCTTATACTTAATCCTTGTGAATAAAGTTTTTCAAAACCGTAAATGTTTTTTACTGTTCGTCTAACTTCTTCTGTGTAAGAGTTAGCTTCATTAACTATTTCAATTTTTCTTCTTTTAAGTTTTAATATTGACTGTTTAAATTCATTTAATTCTTTTTTTGATATAAATTTATTTTCTTCTAAATTATCAAGAACTAAATCTCTTCTAAATTTTGCAACTTCAGGATATTTGTAAGGATTATATTTACTAGGTGCTTTAGGTAATGCAGCTAACAAAGCTGCCTCAGAGTAATTTAGATTTTTAACTGATTTGTCAAAATACTCCAGGCTTGCTGCAGCAATACCGTATGTGCCTTGCCCTAAATAAATTTGATTTAAGTAAAGTTCTAAAATTCTCTCTTTAGTATAAGCTCTTTCAATACGGAAAGCTAAAATTGCTTCCTTAATTTTTCTTTTCATTGAAACTTCATTTGAGAGTAGAAAATTTTTTGCTACTTGCTGTGTAATAGTTGAGGCACCTTCTAATCTTTTGTTTTGTGAAATATTTTTTATATTTTTTATTATTGCTCTTAGAATACCTTTAGCATCAATTCCAGGGTGACTAAAAAAATTTTTGTCCTCTGCTGAAAGAAAGGAATTTATAATTTTATCGGGTATAGACTCAAAAGGGACAAATAGTCTTTTTTCTATCGCATACTCAGCGATTAGTTTTTTGTCATTTGAATAAACTCTACTTGATATCGGTGGTTGATAATTTGTAAGCTTTTTGTAGTCGGGTAAACCTACTGAAAAGTACCACAAAGTTGAAAAAGTAAAAAATACTAAAATACCAAAAGATATAATTGCAAATTTTATAGAGAAATTGATTAATTTTATCATTAGATTTATATATATTAAAAATTTCGACTTTCTTTAGGCACAAAACAATTTAAATTGTGTATTTATTCACAAAATTGTATAAAATAATCATCATGATTAATTCAAAAATATCAAAATTTAAAAATTTAAAAGGAATTCTTATAATATGGAAAAAAATCTATACATTGATGCATCTCACCCTAATGAAACACGTATTGTTCTTAAATCAGAAAAATCAATTGAAGAATATGAGTTTGAAGACAAAAATAATTTAAACTTTAAGAACAATATTTATCTTGCAACTGTAAGCAGAGTTGAGCCCTCACTTCAGGCTGCTTTTGTAAATTATGGAAGAGAGCGTCATGGTTTTCTTGCATTTAATGATATTCAATCTGACTACTATCAATTACCCTCTGAAGATAAAGAAAAGATAAGAATTGCTGAGGAAAAAATTAGAGAAGAGTTAAAAGATAAAATAACTGAAACCAACCAAGATAATTTACAATCAGAAAATAAAGATGAAAAAATTGATGAAAATGAAAATCATGCTGAAAAGGAAAATAAAAAGCAAGAATATAGGGATAAGGTTAAGTCTTCATTCGGTATAAAGAGATACAAAATACAAGAAGTTATTAAGCCAGGACAAGTAATTTTAATTCAAGTTATTAAAGAAGAGAGAGGTCAAAAGGGAGCTGCACTTACTACTTTTATTTCTTTGGCTGGCAAGTATATGGTTTTAATGCCAAACACACCGAAAGGTGGCGGAATCTCAAGAAAAATTTTTAATTCATCTGATCGTCAAACAATTAGAAATATTCTTAATAATATAGATATTCCAAAAAGTATGGGTGTAATTGTAAGGACAGCAGGGGCAAATAAAACAAAAAATGAAATAGAAAAAGATTTTCAAAACACATTAAAGACTTGGGAAGCTATAAAAAATAATGCCCTAGACTCTAACGCTCCTTCGCTCGTTTATGAAGAGGGAGATATTATCAAAAGAACTTTAAGAGATACATATGATAATGATACGAAAAATGTTTATATCGAAGGCAACGAAGCTTATCAAAAAGCAAAAAAATTTATGAAAGAATTAATGCCCAAGAATGTAAAAAATATAAAAAAATATAGAGGAAAAATTCCCCTTTTTCATGATGCTAGTATAGAAAAAGAGTTAAACAATATTTATGAACCGACTGTTAAACTTAAGTCTGGTGGTTATCTCGTCATAAACCCCACGGAAGCACTAGTCTCTATTGATATAAATTCTGGACAGTCTACAAAACAAATAAATATTGAAAAAACAGCTTTAAATACGAATTTAGAAGCTGCTGAAGAAATTGCTAATCAAATTAAATTAAGAGATTTATCAGGTCTTATTGTAGTTGACTTTATAGATATGATGAATTTTTACAATAGAAGACAAGTTGAAAAGAAAATGAGGGAAAGTATTAGGAAAGATAGAGCTCGGATACAAATTGGCAGGATAAGTAATTTTGGCCTTCTAGAAATGACAAGACAAAGGTTACGAGAAGGATCGATCAAGTGGGAAACACAATTATCGCTTTCTTCTTTTTCACAAAAAATAATAAAAAAAATCCAATACTTGGCTTTCTCTGATAAAGTAAAGATAATTAATTCTTATGTACCTGAAAAAGTAAAAGTTTTTATCGAAAAAAATTTAATAGATGAATTAAAGTATTTTCAAAAAAAATATTCTTTTGTGATTAATACATTTTCAAACGAAAAATTTATTATCCCTGAATATAAAATCGACCTACTAAATAAATCAAAAAAAATTATTAACACTGTTGAGAATATAAATTCAATTATAACTATAAATAAAAAAAATAATTTTAAACAATCAGAAGCTAAAACTAAAACAACATTAAAAAGTAAAGATAAAGATAAGGTAAAAAAAATTAAAACAAAAAAAAAGATTAGAACTCTTTGGGTTAGAAGAAAAAAAATTAAATCAGCCCTTTAATTGGTGAGCTTGCTGATGCAAAATAATGTTTACTCATTCTTCCAGCTAAAAATGAATTTCTACCTGAAATAACTGCATCTTTAAAAGCTTTAGCCATCAAGGCTGGCTTTTTTGCATTGGCTATAGCGCTGTTAATCAAAACACCATCGCAACCTAGTTCCATTGCTATTGTTGCGTCAGAAGCTGTTCCAATTCCTGCGTCAACAATAACTGGAACTTTTGATTGTTTTATTATCAAAGAGATATTTATTTTATTTTGTATTCCTAAACCTGAACCAATTGGAGAGGCCAATGGCATAATAGCGGAAGCACCATTTTCTTCTAATTTTTTTGCTAATAACGGATCATCAGTACAATAAACCATAACCTTAAAACCTTCTTTAGCAAGTATCTTGGTAGACTTAATTGTTTCTATCATATTTGGATAAAGGGTTTTTTTGTCACCTAAAACTTCAAGTTTAACTAATTTCCACCCACCCATCTCACGGGCTAATCTTAAAGTTCTCAAAGCTTCCTCAGAGTTAAAACAGCCTGCAGTGTTGGGTAAAAAGATTATTTTTTTTGGATTAAGGTAATCTGTTAAGATTGGTTTTTTTTTATCTAATATATTAACCCTTCTTACTGCCACTGTTACCATATCAGCTCCTGAGGCTTTAACTGCTTTTGCTGTTTCAGAAAAACTTTTATATTTTCCAGTGCCTACTATGAGTCTAGACTTAAGTATTTTCCCGGCCACTTTTAAAATATCTTTTTTCAATTTATCCTCCGCCAATAAAATGGACTATTTCTACTTTATCGTTATTTTTTAAAATTTTTTTCTTATAAAAAACTTTTGGCACAATTTCTCCATTTAGTTCAATTGCGATTTTTTTGTCAGTTAGTTTATATTTCTTTAAAAGATCAAATAATGAATACCTTAATTTAATTGTTAACTTTTTTCCATTTAATTGTATTTTTGCCATAATTAAGTTATTCAATGTTTAGAAATTTATGAATAAAATTATAATTCTTAATGGCCCAAATCTCAACCTTTTAGGTGAAAGAGAAAAAAATCAATATGGAAGCTTTACTTTAAAAGAAATTAAAAAAAATTGTATTGATTATTCAAGTCGAAATAATATTAAATTAACTTTTTTTCAATCAAATATAGAAGGAGAACTAGTTGATAAAATTCAAATTTCTAGAAAAAATCAGAATGGATTAATTATTAATGCAGGGGGCTATACTCATACTTCAGTAGCCATCCATGATGCTTTAAAAGTATTAAAAATTCCAATAATTGAATTGCATATTAGCAACATTTATAATAGAGAAGAATTCAGACATAAATCTTTGATTAGCAAATTGGCTAAAGGGGTTATTTGTGGTTTTGGAGCAGACGGTTACATTATGTCTTTAAATGCTATGAATAAATTTTTGGAAAAATGAAAATCGACAAAAAATTAATAAAAGAACTTGTGGATAATCTTAAAGAATTTGAGCTAACCGAGCTAGAATATCAAGAAGGACAAACTAAAATAAAAGTTTCAAAAGCTTCTAAGGGAATAGATCAGGTTAAAACTAGCGCTGTAATCTCGCAGAACAAATCTGTGCTTAAATCCTCTAATGAGAGTGAGGGTGTGAGAGTTAAATCTCCAATCATAGGGACAGCTTACTTGGCGCCTGAGCCTGGGGCAAAAAAATTTGTAGAAGTTGGAGATAAAATTAAAAAAGGACAAACAGTAATGATTGTTGAGGCTATGAAGACGATGAATCACGTTCCTTCAACTGCTGACGGTGAGGTAAAAAAAATTTTAATTGAAGATGGCCAGCCAGTTGAATTTGGTCAGACTTTAGTTCTTCTAAAATAAGCATAATAATGTTCAAAAAAGTATTAATAGCTAATAGAGGTGAAATAGCTGTTAGAGTTATTAGAGCCTGTAAAGAATGGGGTATAAAAACTGTTGCGGTACACTCAGATGTAGACTCTGACTCAATGCATGTTAGGCTTGCTGATGAGAGTGTTTGTATAGGTTCACACCAGCCACAAAATAGTTATTTAAATATTTCATCAATTATGTCTGCTGTTGACTTAACTGGGGCAGAAGCAATTCATCCAGGTTATGGATTTTTATCCGAAAATGCAAAATTTTCAGAAATTGTTAAAAAACATGGAATTAAATTTATTGGTCCGAGTGCTGAAATTATATCAAAAATGGGAGATAAAATTGAAGCAAAACGAATTGCAAAAAAATATGGTCTACCGGTAATTGAAGGATCTGAAGGTGGTGTAAAAACTATATCTGAGGCAAAATCAATATGTAAAGAAATTGGGTATCCAGTTCTAATCAAAGCTGCGGGTGGAGGTGGCGGAAAAGGAATGAAAATAGTTGAGGAAGAAAGTAAATTAGAAAATCTATTCCTCACAGCAAAATCAGAGGCAAAGAAATTTTTTAACAATGATGAATTGTATATTGAAAAATATTTTAAACACCCCAGACACATAGAGGTTCAAATTATGTCTGGCAAAAATAAAACTGTTCATCTAGGTGAAAGAGATTGTTCTGTGCAAAGAAGACATCAAAAATTAATCGAAGAAACCCCAAGCCCAGTATTAACGGAACAGCAGAGAAAAGATCTTTTAGAAAAAACAGTAAAAATGGTTGAGCAAATTAACTATGAGGGAGCTGGGACAGTTGAATATATATATGAAAATGGGAAATTTTATTTTTTAGAAATGAATACCAGAGTTCAAGTGGAGCATCCGGTGACTGAAGTTCAAACAGGTATAGATATAGTTAAAGAACAACTTTGGATTGCTTTTACCGGTGATACAGCCTTAAAACAAAGCGATATTAATCCAAGAGGTCATACTATTGAATGCAGAATTAATGCGGAAAATCCTGCTTTAGATTTTCAACCTAGCCCGGGAACAATTACTGTTTGTCATCAACCATCTGGGTTCAGAACAAGAGTAGATGGTTCAGTTTTTCAAGGTTGTAAAATCACCCCCTACTACGATAGTTTAATTGCAAAAGTTATTTGCAAAGGTAGAAATAGAACTGAAGCAATTCAAAGAACGCTCAGATCACTTGATGAATTTGTATTAGAGGGAATAACTACAACAATCGATTTGCATAAAAAAATATTAAATCACAAAAAATTTATTACGTCAGATTTTGATACTAATTGGCTTGGCAAAGAAAAATTTTATTAAACATTGCTGCAGTTTAAAAGTTGAAGGTCATAAATTGCGTGATCAAATGGAGTTAAACTTGGGTCTGAAGCAAAAGTCCAGCCATTAAATATAAATACTTGCTCGTTCTGATTTTTTGTTAAATCCTTAACCTGCATATATGCAACACTGTCTAATATGTTATTAACTTCTACCTTCCCACATTTTAAAATCTTAATTTCTAACGGACCAAATTTTTTAACTTCATTTAAATTAATAGTAAATTCAGATGATTTTGCTGTAATTTTATCCAGACCAATTAATATGGCTTTCGATGCTTCTAATTCTTTAATATTTTTTTTTTTTAAACTTTTGTTAGAAGAAATATTTTCTTTTTCTTCTTCTAGTTCTTCAAAGCTTGGTGATATTTCTTCTAGATTAATTAAAGGCGATGTTATTATCTGGTCCTCTGTTTTTAAAAGATTCAAAGGAAAAAAAAATAAAACAAAAATTAAAATAATTCTATTTCCAAGTCTCATATTTTTTCTTTATTTCGCTTTTTCTAATTCTGACAGGTTTAAAACTTTTAGATGTACCTGATTGATTCTCCAAATGTTTCTTTTGCCATGAATATTTAATATCTCTAGAGTTTGGAATTTTATCTACAGTATGGTGAATCCATAAATACCAGTCTGAAGTGATTTTAGTGGCTTCAATATTATTAGCGTAAATTACCCAACGCTCATTAGTTTTGCTTTGATAGTATTTATTTCCATAATCATCGCGACCAACAAATTTTCCAAAAAACAAAGTTTTTAAAAAAGTTCCAAAATTTTGCTTATGCCACCAAGTAAAAATAATTTTTAAACTCATACTGTAATTTTAAAATCCACACAATTTCTAATTGTATTATTAAGTAATAGACACCTTATACAATTAATATATATCTTTACCAAGAGATTCCATAAATTATATGAAAAAATTTGTCGTTGAAACTTATTATACTTGCACATTTAAGACTGTGCACACCTTAAACAATTTAGATGATAAAGAATTATCTAAAATTGATCAAAGAACTGATGGTGATGTGGAAGTTATAGATGTAAAACTTAATAACCGAAAAACAAAAAAATTAGGCGGTAAAAAAGATAATAAGCCTGAAGATGTTAAATTAGAAAAAGGTTTATCAGAGAGTTTTTCTAATCAAATAAAAAAATCAAAGGAAAAAGAAGTTAATTCTGTAAATTTAAAAATAAAAAATAACGCGAGATTTAAAATGCCAGATAGACGTAAGGGATATATACAAAAAGCACAAATTGGTGATCATAAAGTTTATCTTCATACAGGTGAATATGATGATGGTAAGATTGGAGAAATATTTATTGATACAAATAAAGAGGGTGAGCTTGTTAAGGCAATGATGAACAATTTTGCTATAGCAATTTCTTTAGGGTTACAGTACGGAGTTCCGCTTGAAGAATATGTAGATGCATTTATAGATACTAAGTTTGAACCATCTGGTAACGTAATTGGTAATGATAGAATATTAAGTGCCTCATCTATACTAGATTATGTTTTTAGAGAGCTTGCTATTTCCTACTTAGGAAAAGAAGAATTAGCTCACACACCATCTATAGCGAGCGCAAAAAGTGAAGACGTGGATAACGGAGAT
>Ga0233444_10001967_pt1 | contig 22237 bp, 13 predicted proteins | sample SI_124_October20_6_FD_182792 | JGI IMG/M metagenome (GOLD analysis project Ga0233444, IMG submission 182792) | Seawater microbial communities from Saanich Inlet, British Columbia, Canada - SI_124_October2016_10_MG | ecosystem: Environmental > Aquatic > Marine > Inlet | place: Canada: British... | reverse complement strand
CATTGTGGGGGTGTAAAATAGCGGACATTGTGGGGGGGTAAGTAGCGGACGTTAGTCGCGGATTCGGTTGATGAGGTTGCTTCGTCTTTTCTGGTCGCTCATGTACGCGGAACGGTCCAAAAGGTCTCCAAAAACCGGCCCCGACCCACCTAGCTTGTCCGGGCACTGGGGGGGGTCGGCACGTTGAATGGGGTGTAATCAGCGGACACTTTGGGGGTAATCAGCGGACGTTTATTAGGATAACCGACTTACCAAATACGGAATATATATATAACAAGGGGTGGTAAACACACAACTGTCACAAACTGCTCGGGTTTCTAAAGGTGGGGGCAAAGTCTTTAAAGGTGGGGCAAAAGCTTTGAACTTTTTCTAACTCGAAGTGCCCGGGTTTTTGGGCCCGGCCAAGAGTAAAGGGAACGTCTCACCTTTAGAATTTTTTGGCAGGGGTGGTAGAAGAACCAACCAACTCTTAGAATTTTTTTCTAACTTTCCGTCCCGGCTTCTAACACCCCTTCCGAAAAATTCTAAAGGTGAGACGTTCCCTTTACTCTTGGCCGGGCCCAAAAACCCGGGCACTTCGAGTTAGAAAAAGTTCAAAGCTTTTGTCCCACTTTCAAAGACTTTACCCAACTCTTAGAAACCCGAGCACTTATACGACAAGTTTACTTCGCCTTGCCGCAAACGGCATTTCTGACGGGCGTGAAGGACGACCGCGAGTCTTCGGACTCGAACACGTCTATGGCCGCGAGTTCGGAGTCGACGTTTATCGCAATCGGGTTGTCGTCGAGGATACGCGCGAGCGAATTGGGACGGTTGGTGATTGCGTGGATTTCGCGTGTCGTGGTGTTCCGCACGCGCTTCACGCGGCGGGCAGCGTCGCGCAGCGCCGCCTTCCGCTCGTCCATTCCGGACGCGTCCTCGTTCATCTGCTGGCGGAACGTGGCGATTAGTCCTTGCTCCGCCGCCTCGCGGGCCTTTTTGGCCTCCTCCTCGGCCTTGAGCGCACTGTAGCGTTCCTCCTCGGCAGCCTTGTCTGCAGCGGCAGCCGCCTTCTTCTCGAGGTCCGCCTTGTGCGTGCTGGCCCGCTCCGCGATGCGCTGGTTGTCGAGGCGCTGCAGCTCACGCTTGCGCTCCAGCATCCTCTTCACGCCGGGGCGCAGGTCCTTCTGCAGAAGCTCATCCCACGCCTCGTCGGAAAGTTGCCGATTGGTCTTGGGCTTCTTCGGCTTTGATGGTTCCTGGTCCTCGCTGCGAGGACGCTTGATCACGAGCTTCCAGAAGACATCGCCAACAAACTCCACAGCGTTGCTGGCCTCGGCGAGGCACTTGAGGTGCCATTCGCGACCCTCGTTGTCGGGAAACTTTGTTTTTTGTGGGGCCTCCTTCCTCTCGGGCCCCGGAGGGATGAGCGCGTGCGCCAGCTCCATGTACTCGTTTGCACGCTGGTTGCAGACCTGGACCGAGTGCCTCGCAAGCATGTACTTGTCTGACCAGTAGGCCCTCATCTCGTGCTCGAGCTCTGCGGCCCGCACGAGGTTGTGGACTTCGCCCTTCTGCTTCAGGGCGTTGCAGTCGCTGACGAGCTGCCTGAAGTTGTGCGTCTGTGGCAAAAGTGCATTCGCATCGTCCTCGGCCTTGGCCGCGTCGACCCGGGCATCCTTGGCCAGTTTCTTAAACTTGTCGTGCCGAGCTTTGCGTACCTCGTATGGTTCGTTTGCGGGATTGATCTTACCGACGAGGCGCTTTCGGACATCCGCCCACGTCTTGTTGTATGTACCACAGTCCGGAAAGTTGGTCGCCACGTAAGTGATCGCCTTGGCGTACTTTTCCGCCTTGGATGAGGGTTGGTCCTTCTCGTCGAGATCGGGATCGTCGTTGAGTAGCTTCTCAAAGGTTTGAATCTTTCGCACACTCATGCGGATGCGCACGCGCTCGGGCTCGTAAAGTGGCAACGGCGTGTTCTCGTCGTCGAGCTTGGCCTGTGCCTTCTCGATCACACTCTGCAGCTGCCCAATCTCGTTGCGCATCCAGTTCATGTTCTCCTCACTGTACTCGTGATACTTGGCAATCGACTTCAGTGCCTGCAGGCCGATGTAGAGCTTGCGTCCGAGAGCAATGGTATTGTTCTCCTCATCGATATCAGCCGCCAGCCTTTCCGTGATCTGATCATCCTTTTTGATGAAACGGTCCTTGCGAATGTCGTAGGCCGCCATAAACACCAAAAGCTCGTCCTTGTTGCCAGCGAGAAATTTGAGCCCGGCAATCTCTGCCGCCCCGGCATTGATCAAGTTACCCTCGCCGGTAACGCACATGCGCTGGAAGGTGGTATTGACCTCTTGGACCGCGTCGGACGTAAACGTGTCAAAGCGTTGCTTGGCCAGTTTCTGATCTTCAGTGGGTGGCACGTCGGTCTCTGGTTTGGTAGCAATGATTGTGTCGACGACGTGAGTCGGTGGGTCTTCCTGAACGGGCAGCGCATCCGACCATCCGTTGTTAGGGTCGTCTAGCTCGTTCATTAACATCGCAAAGTCGTCCTCGGATTGGACACCGGGCATGTCGGCAGTGGTCCGAATCTCAGTGGCCATGTGTTCGTGTGTGAGGCTGGGTGCGTTTTGATTGTGGCACCCAGCCTCTTTGATCCACCTTCCATGCACACCCCGCAAGGCCCCAATCCAGAGCAGCTTGTCGGGGCACTGGGGGGGACTTGTGAGTCATAATTAAGGGGTGGTAAATAGCGGACTAAACGATGGGGTGATAAGTAGTAAACTGTTGGGGGGTGTAAACCACGGAACATCCAAGCCACAAGCCCCCCCCAGTGCCCCGACAAGCTAGTTCGAGAGGCGAGGATCTCAAAGGGGTCCAATTCCCAACCTCGATATATGGTATCAAACTCTGCGAGCCAAGCACACTCTTTCCCTTGCGGAGTGTGCCTAGCCCATACCGCCGTCTTTAAAAGAGCCACCACTTCGTACACTCACCAAGTGGATCATGTCCACATCCATTGATGTCGTCATGGCCGACGCAGTAGATCCAACGCCCACTGCTCAAGAGTCAAATGGTCCACCCCAAGTCCAAGTGCTGAAGCTCGACAAGCGCGAGTACGCCGAACTCCTAAAGCTCACCACTGGAGCACCGTCTCTTGCAGTTCGGATGTCCGCGGTTGGCAAGATTATGCAGGCAGAAAAGGCCGGTGTCGTGCAGGCCGAGTCCGAGGACGACGAGGGCCATTACTACCCCCCAGTCGCAAGTCCGGAAAAGAAGGATCCAAAGCCCCTGCCCGACTGGGCAGAGCCCGTCTACAACCCCAACTACACGACCACCGATTACGAGTGTCAGCAAGCCGGCCTGGACACTGGCCCTGTTGGTGCCGGCGATCACATGTGCGATCCCATCAAGGCGGGCCGTGTCATCACCCCAGCGGTCACGTGCAGCGCCTGTGCCGAGTTGCGCGTCTGGCCGTGCCAGTACGAGTGCGATGGGTGCGAGAAGACGGGGGCCCGCGTGGCCACCCTGGCCCAGTTACACGATTGCATTCGTGCCAAAGAGTGCGACGCGGTCGCCGACGTGCAGATTGCGGCACTCGGCAAGTCGCTCAAGACTGCCGACGGCATGCAGCAGCGCGTCCGCGCCAGTGTCTGCTGCAACAACATGAACTGCAAGCTCGCGTCAGCCGTCGAGAGCAAGACGGACCGGGCCGCCGCCAACGAAAGCAACAACCAGGCGGCCAATCAGTCGCGTGGCAACATTCGCTACCGCAGCGCCGACGACTTTGAGGATTGCATGCTTTTGATTCGCGATCTCAAAGTCAAGGGTCTGATCGACGCCGATACCGCCTATTCGATGGTTCTAGACACTGCAACTTGGACCTACTGGACCAAGACACGGCAGGTCAAAGCAATTACTGTTGGCAAGGCCTTTGTCGACATGCACGAAGGCATGGGACTCACGTATACCACGTCGACCCTGCAGGACATGCTGGACGACTTTGCGCGACTGCCACTCAACTTTATCACCACCGTCATCGTGGACCACATCAATGACGAGCGCACAACCGACACCTATGGTCAGCGCAAAGACCGTCCGTGGAAGTCGATATTTGACGATCTTCTTAAGCGTGCCTACCCCGACCCGTACACGTCGCTTCACTGTTGGATTCGGATGCAGGCATGGATCCAGAATGGGTGCCGCCAGTGCCCGGAGACGGGAGCGCTACTGCACACGGTCAACTTTCGCGCGATGCGTCCCGACGGCCGCAACCTATTTCTCGGCGCCGAGAGTTTCCACAGCGCCATGTTTCCACACATGCAGCGCGTTGCCGCGTCGGAGGAAAAGCTGCCGATGCGCTGTAGCGAGCGCGGCTTCGAGTACGGCAAGGACCAAAACGGCTTCATTGGCAACCAGATTTCGGCTGCTTGCAAGGGCACCAAGACGGTCGGGTTCGACAAACGGTACACCGAGCGCTGCCAGATTTCGCAGTTGATGAAGCTTCTCGAGGGCAATCACGCCGAACTGGTCAGCACGCAGGTGCACCAAGCCAAGACGGGCCACGAGTACATGCCCGCGTGCAACAGCCTCGATGCGGCCAACAACTGCCACGTGGCCCGCCGCGTCTCCAATTTTGGACGCAGCATGGGCTGGGACGAAACCTACAAAGGGTATGCTCGCAACAACCTGACCTTTACGGCGTGTGCCAAAGATGTCAACGACTGCGGGTCGCTGATCACGCTGTTCCTGAAGGACCACCGCTGCCCAGTGAAGAAGCAAAAGGGGATGGAGATTGTCCCTTCCGAACCCGCGCTGGACAATAGCATGATGCGCAACCTCTACCCTCGCGACCGGATTCGGAACGACGTCCTAAAGCGTGGACTTCCTACGGATGTCGATACCGAGGAGAAGTTCATGCCGCGAACCAAGCGCGTACGCAACAGCGCGAGTGCACTGTTTAATGAGCAGTTCGTGCCGGTTCGCGACGTGGTCTCGGGCATGGGTCTTCTCGTGGCCAACCCAGCCCCCGCGGACCTGTCGGCCGCTGACAGGCAGCTGGACGAGATGATCGCGCTGCGCGCCATCGAGCGTATGCAAATGTATCACGCTGACATATCCAAGTGCATCAAAGACTTCACGACCGCCTTGGTTCCAAGGGACATGGTCGACCAGGTCAACGTGTGGAAGGACGCCGAGGAGCTCACTGAGCAAATGGTTCGCCGCACGCCCGAGGTGGTCCACGCACTCGACCTCGCCGCGCAAGATCTGATCAACTATGCCGATGGCAAATCGAAATTCTGCCCAACCGAGCTCGCGGGTCTCGTCGACGGTCTCAAGGGCTTTCACGACGCGGTGATGCGGTACAGGGAGCCACTACCACAGCCCGTTCTGAGCCGCGCGTTTCGCCGCGTGCCGGTCTACGTCACCGGCTCGGCACTTAATGCACCGAGCCTGCAGCTCAAGTCGAAGGAGGACGGCCACTGCTTCAAGAATTACCAGCGCCTCGTCGACGCGGGCATGATTGACGCTGCAACCTACGACTTTGACAAGTACCGCACGCTCGATGCCGAACACGCGACTCTTCGTGGCCACATTCACCGCAACAGCTACAAAAAGCGGTGGTATACCGACCTCGTCGCATCCGTCCTTCCTGGCAACGTGGGGACCAAGTGGATCGATCGCACTCGCATGCCAATTGGCATGGTTGACACAACCGGCAATGCCATCGAAACCCTCGACCTGCACTGTCTCGTTGGCGAGGTCGTCGAGAATGACGATGCCGACACTCAGGACGTGCGGCTGCTCAAGGAGTGGCTCAAGAACAACAAGTGGTCTGCTACGGTCAGTGAGACGCCGCCCGAGCCGAGACTGCACTTTGAAGAGTGGCTAACAGGTCACCAGATCGACTCGGCCTACCACTTTCCCGACAATGCCGATCTGCGCCGACAGCATGCCATGCACCTTCTCCGCGAGCACCAGCAGGCACTCTCGGTGACGACGGGTAAGGAGATCACCGCCGCCAAGATGGCCTCCAAAGATCGCGACAAGAAGAATAAAGATGCACACAAGCGCTGGACCGAGCGCAAAATGGAGCTCGATCTCGATATCAAGCGCTCGATTGGACGCTGGCTCTACCAAGACCAGCAAAACGAGGACGGTGGTCTCAAATACCAAGAGGACGAGTCGATGCTCAAGTACGAGAGCGACTACGTCCGCGATATGCAGAAGCGGTTCACCGGGACGGCAGCGCACACGCGCGAGCGCCAGCGCAAATTGAGGCTGGGCCTCGAGCACTCCATCTACGACGCGACCACGAGGCACGCGGCCGACTTGGCCTTGTACAAGCAGGGACAGCAGATGGTCGCCAAGCAAGCGGACAAGAGAAAGGGCGCGACCAGCTACGAAGAGTCGCTGACTGACGAGGGTCGACAGGAGCTCGCAAACCTACTTTGCACCGACAATGTCGCCAGCGACAACGACGACGACAAGGACGACACATCCTCGACCAATGATGCTGGCACGCTCAACGACCCCATCGAGAAGTCCGAGGTGAGCGAGCTGTCGGCCAAGGAAATCGACCTCGCCAATGGCACAATCTGCACATTTTCTTCCGACGAGGACTACACCGAGCTCGCGGGCGTCGAGCTGGCCAGGGCACGCAAGGCCTGGGAAGCGAATCGTGCCAACACGAGTTCCTACCCGGGCCCGGTTGTTGCAAGGGACGCGGCCTCGGCGTCCAAGCCCGCCAAGCCCGCCAAGCCCGCCAAGCCTGCCAAGTCGACCAAGAAGCGGGCACGGGGTGAGGCATGTCTCGCCAATCAGCACGAGAACGACAACAACGACGTCGCCACGGACAAGGTTGACATTTTCGACGACTGAGCACAGTGTTTGCAGCGTGAGTGTGAGTGAATGTGCTCGGGTTTTGTGTCGGTCGCATGTCGTAAACGCATCGTGAACGCAGTACACTTTGACCGAATGTGCTCGGGTTTTGTGTCGGTCGCATGTCGTAAACGCATCGTGAACGCAGTACACTTTGACCGAATGTGCTCGGGTTTCTAAGAGTTGGTTGGTTCTTCTACCACCCCCACCAAAAAATTCTAAAGGTGAGACGTTCCCTTTAGTTTTGCCAAGCCTTCAAAACCCGGGCACTTCGAGTTAGAAAAAGTTCAAAGACTTTGCCTCACTTTTAAAGACTTTGGTGCACTTTTAGAATTTGTCCGCTGATTAACACTCCCCCTTGTTACGACCCCCCCAGTGCCCCGACAAGCTGCATGAGCACGGGTCTGGCGCTCAAGCACAAAGGGTTGTCATCCCAAGTACGAGCGATCAGAAGAGTCCACATTTCACCACACATGATCCAAAACCGCCCGGCCATGCCCAACTCCCGCGCCCAGTCCAAGTCCTCTCCTAAGCGATCGCCAACGCTCAGTTCGCCAGCGCTCATGAAAAGCAAACGCCCATGCACCCAGATGGCTACTATGAGTCTGCAACCTCTCACTGTGGTTGACCGCGCCACCTTTCGCGAGTCGTACACCGGCAAGATTCCCGAGATCAGTTGCGAACTTCCTACCGACGACGATCCCGATGCGCTCGTCTTCAGCTACCGCATACAAGATTACATGAAGTGGATCCCGCTCGCTCAGGACAGCGAGGACGGCGAAGCCCGCTTCCGCAAGCGCTACATTGATGAAGTCGTGAACAACAAGTATGGCCCGTTGCCGGGATCCGCAATGCGATCCGTTCCCAAACACATTGAGCAGGAGCTGAAGCGCGAGTGGAATCGCACCAAACTGGCCTATGACATGGATGCTCCGCGCCGCAAAGCCGATGCCACCCGCATCTTTCGCCTGCCCGCGTCGGTCTGCAGTATCTCGACCGCGAGCCACAGTTTTCGCCTCCGCGCTCACTCGGTCGGACAACTCGTGATCGAGCTCGACACTCCACTTGACCCCAACTCGATCAATCTCGCCAGCGAGAAGGAGGCTCGCGACATAATCACGCGCGAGCGCGGCGACGAGATTGAGATTGAGCGCAAGCGCCTGGCCAAGATGCCCAAGCCTGCCAACACCGCGCGCGACGAGGGCTCCGAAATTGGTCCCCACGGTGAGACCACCGAGACGCACGACATCGTCTATGTCAGCGAAAAGTCGGGCGCCGGAAGAGGGCAAAGGATTACGATGCGGACCTGGGTCCCGAAGCGTCGCGATGCGGACGACGATGACGTCTACTCCCGCACCGATTACGGAGACTGAGACTCTGCACACGTGCACACTGACCGTGTCTCAACCCGGTGCGCGCGTGTGTGTGTGGGGTTTAGATGCAATGTGTGTACAGGTGTGCTTGGGGCGCGTTTCTCAATTGCATTTTTCGAATTTCACATACTTGCGGGAGGCGACGTCTCGGGGTTACAAGTGTCTACCACCCCCCCAGTGCCCCGACAAGCTGCCCTGGTTGGGGCACCAAGCCAAGACGACAGTCGGAGCATCCTTGCGGCGAGTAGACAAACAAACACGCCAAACAAACGCAAGCATGGCTTCCTCCCCGACCAACGGCAAGCGCCCAATCGAGCCCTACGAGCTGCTCGTTGGACTTGCCCGGGAAGCCGACGTCGTTGCCGAGCGTGCTAAAAAGCACGCCAGGCACAATCAGGAGATTGCATGCAATCTGGTCCAAGAGGCCAAGACTGCCAACGCCCTTGCGCGTGAGGCAGAATTCAATGCGGTCCAGATCTGGGACAAGGCCAAAAAGGCGACGCCCGAGGGCGTCGATTTCGAGGCGCTCAAGGCGCAGCCGCCCGCCAAGTTTGACACCCCAGAGAATACGACCAAGGTCCTCGACATTCAAGAGGCCGAGCCGGGCGACGATCCCGAGTTTGACGAGGCCATGATGAAGGCCGAGCAGGCTGCCATGGAGGCGGCGGAGGCGGCCGAGGAGGAGCCCGAGCCGCCGCCCGAGGAGGCCACGCTCAACGGCTTTCCGATTGGAGAGAGCGCTTCCAATGCCGAGCTCGAGCAGCTGCTCAAGTCCCAGCACCTCAAGCTTACGCAAGGAACCTACGCGGTCACGGGGCAAGTCGAGCAAGTCATCGAGCCGGGACTCTGTGGCCGAAAGTCTGACGTCTACGATTCGAAGGAAATGTTGAAGGCGTGCACGCCCAGGTTCTTCTTCAACGCCGCGCACAAGCAATGGCGTAGGCTGGCGCCCGAAGGCTGGTCGGCCGAGGCGACGCAGGCGTGAAGAGACGAACGCTCTTGTAGAGTGTACACGAGTTAGGTGACCAAACTGAGTTTTAAAACATCCGCTTTTGCAGTTGTACCCCCAACCACGCGCGCTAGCGCCGTGCGCGTGTTTTGTCTCACTGAAACGCGCACTTGAAGAATGCACCAAAATACATCGTCGCCGCTCTGTGCGCCTCTGGAGCTGCCTACGAATTGTGCGATACGAATTGCGACAGGGCGTAACGTTGTAAGCCTCAACGAGATTCGCGGGCTTGGTCCTCTCTTTGACGCCTGGTTGCAAAATGCGCAATTGGCTTTGAATGTGGGCCCACGCAAAGGCTGCATCGCCAAGCCGTCCGATGGCTCGCCACTTAGGGTCGAACTTCATGCCGAGAACATGGAGTTTGGGTACGAGCTCGTGCAGGTCGCTCCGCACGCGTATGCGGCCTGCCTGTATGGGATGCTGCGTGTGCGCTCGCTTTGCGCCGGGATGCACCCCTTTTACTATTTTGTGGGCAAAAAGGCGCTGCAAGATGCGCGTGTCGTGTCATGTGATCGCGTGGGGGGCACCGTTACTCCAAAGGCGACCTGGTCAATGCGCGCGCAGCACGCACGACCCTTTGGCAAGTTTTGGGAGCGTCAGCCGCCGTACCGAGCGCACTTTTTCGATCCATCCCTCCGCAAACGGGGCCGCCGCACCGCGCTCGTTCTCACCAAGCAAGGAATCCTCGGCATGCCGTCATTTGCGCCCTCCGGGACGCGCAACGCCTGGTCCATGCGTGGCTTGATGGGACTGCTAGGGGCGCTTTCCGCGCACACCGACCAGGTTTACTACTTTCGCGCGGGATCCGTCATGGCGTGCGAGCAGACTGGTGACACCGGCCCCGACGTCTACAACGACACGTCCGAGATTCGCGCGCGGTTTCCGCGCGTGAACTTGCTTCAGGATCTCGTGCCAGACGCCAGGGACAAAGCCTCGCTCAATGCGCAGCAACTGAAACTGGCCGCCAGTGCCGATGTCGTCGTCGCGACGCAAGGTGGAGCGGCCGTACTTGGTTCGCTCGTGGCCAAGCGACTCGTCATCCTTTGCCGCCTCGGCCAGGAGTGTTACGGCCGACCACCGGACGTGCACTGGTGGAAACTACTAAACCAGGCGACCATCGTGACGGGCAGCGACGAAGCGCAGTTGACGCGCAGTGCAGTTGCTCTGCTCACGGCGCCAAGCCGGTTGCGACGGGTCGCGTCTGAGAAGTAGTAAAACCAACGGTGTTTTGAAGACGCGCTAATTAGACGGGTGTCGACTGCTGTAGAGTATGTGTGTGTAGGTAATACGTTATGGCACGCATTCTGGCACTGGACGAAGTGCCAGTCTCGCTCCGCAATCATCTCGTACGAGCGCTCCGCTCGTTTGATGAAGCAATCCTCCTTCCTCAGGCGGAGAGGCGTGATGACACGGGCGTCTTTAAAAACATTGTCTTTCGTCTTTCTGGAACCGAACCTAATGTGCCCATCTCAATCTTTAATCCGCACTGGTTTACCGGCGTGTCCGCTGTACGCGTAGACGGTCCCGTCGTGGCACAGCTGCTCAGAAACTCTGAGATGCGGCATGCAGCCATGCGGAGGCTGCGCGACGCGATTCCCAGCGAAGTCGCTGATAGCAGCCTACAAGTCGGCCCGGCACTGGACTGCGACGAGTCTGACCGGGATCGTCACGAGTGGATTGCCGGCTTTGACGGTGCCAACTGTTTCGTTGGACTCTACTGTGCCGACCACTCGAGCGCTCCCGACCCAGCACGTCGTGGCATGGATAGAGTGCATCAAGCATCCTACCTCGTCTGCAAGGCGGGCGCTGGAGTTGCGGGGGCGACGTTCCACATGCGACTTGTTGCGGCGCTCAAAAAGGGTCTGACGCTCGAGGAGTGCCTTGAAAAAGGAACCGAGCCCGGACCCGCGGCGCTGCGCAGAGTAAGCATGGCGGGTTCGCGCAACCGTGCGCGCATCCTCGAGCTCGCAGCCAAGGCGCTGGGGTTTCCTCTGATTGACACCGTGCCCGACCAGAGCTCGAGTGGCAAGTATCGAAGCGCCGTGACCCAGGTCGACGTGGCGGTCAACTCCTTGCGCCGCATCGAAGACGCGGCACAACCTACGTACCAGTACACGACCGCCGTGGACGCCGCAGCGAGCCAAGGGCTCATGAGCATGTCCAATGCCGCAGACGGCGTCGTTCTCATTTTGTCGCCAGGGGGCGAGGTACGCCAAACTCTTCGCAATGAAGCCCACTGCACCATCCCCTATGCCTCCCGACGGCTCGTCAAAGACGGTGACTTGATCGTCTCGATTACCAAGGAGCACAAGGAGGCAATTCGGCACGGAGACTTTGCCCATCCCGACAGCGATTTCGTGAGGGACCGATTTACATGGAAGAACCGCCAATTTCCCGGACTCGAAGCGCTCGCCGCCAAGGCCGACGTCGAGCCGCTGGCACTGTGGGGCTCGTACGACAAGGAGGATTACCTCTCGCGGTTTGCGCGCGAGCTCGGCGTGGCGCAGTGTCAAGTGGTGAGGTTGCGGCCCACGGCCGTGTGCCTGGCCGGCGTGGACTCGGGTAAGCTGCGTGCGGCGCTGCGCAACATCGATTCCTCGAGTCGGATACCGGCGTCAACACGATCGGCGGAGACCGCTCCGGCACCGCCAAAGCCGGCACCCAAGCCCGTGGCCGCGTCGGTGTCTGTGGCTTCTGGAGGAGATGGCAGTACCGCCATCGACGACCTCTTCGCCAAGCGCCTTAATGTATTGCGTGCAAAACGCGAGACGGCACAGCTCGAGGAACGCGTAATGTGTATGGCGACAACGACGTCGGCGGGCAACGAAGACGTGCATGAAGACGACAATGCGTCGGGGGTGTTTGAGTATCATCACGACCACGTGTAGTGTCATGAGAGTCGCGTTTAAAAATTGCTTTTATTTATGAACACGAAACAGGTGTCCGTGCGTTTTCGCAACACAGGGCGGGTCTCCTGGCAACTTGCGCTTATTTGCCATCTCGATTTTTTGGACACGGCGGCAATACTTGCCGCCGCCGAGTCGAAGCTGCCACACGGCAGTCTCGTCTATTTCGCCGATGCGTGCATCAACGTGGCCTCGGGTGTGACACTCGCGTTCCAGTGCGGACATGATCCCGTCTGCGTCCGCCTTTAGATCTAGCACGGTGGTTGCGCCTGCGGCACCGGCGTAGGTCGGCGAGGCCAACCGCACGGCACATGCAGCCATCTCTCGAACCGAATCGCACATCCACGCGCAAGGTGGTGGCTTGGGTAAGTCTGAGACCGGATTTTCAATCATTCCAGTCATCGAGATGCGCAGGCCAGTCTCCGATGCCGGCGGTGGTCCACTCGTGCCATTGCTTTTTTTCTCGTGAGTGCACCACAGCTCCACCTTGAGACAGCGCGTGCAAAACCCGGGGAACAGGGCCGACTCTTGCGCGTCGACGCGGCAGTGTCGTGGACAGCACCGTGCGTTGTCGCGTTCGACGAATGCGGCCCCGCACAATTCGACGCGAAACTCCAGGGCTCGAAAGGGGGTCGTGGAGGTCTTGCTGTGTAGCGAGCAAACGCACGCCGAGGAGGCAGCGTGCAGTGGGCAACGAATCAGTGTGTGTTCATTGTTCTTGTAGAATCGTGGGTCGTCGTTACGATGCACGCTCGCGCGATCAAAGTAGAGCATACGTGCACAGCCTTGTGGTACAGCCGCAGTGGCGAGCACGTGGAGCCGGAACAAGTCTTGGGCCATCGTGGCCAAGTGCTCCGTCATCCACGTGGGCAAGAGGTGGTAGCCATTGCCCGGTGTCGGTGTCGGTGCCGATTCGCTTGATACCTTTGGGACAGGTGGCTTTAAAAAGAGCGAGGTCAGTGGATCGGGACGCAGCTGTCCCAGACGACCACGCCCCGCGCCTTCAAACAGTCCTGGCAAAACTTGGCGCTGATCGTCGGGCAACCGGGCTTCCAGGATGGTTCGCTTGGGAGCCGTCTTGTGTTGCTTGGGTTTGGATGCCGGAATGAGGTAGACCACGGCACGCAGTGCATCGCGCTGTTGGCGCACGACTATGCTGGTGCCCTTTTCGTCGAGTTCAATCGTCAGATCGGACAGTGCGCGTTCGTGTGGATCGAGACGTCGCGCCATCTCAGCCGTTTCGCGAATTGCAACACAGTTGAGACGGCTGCGCGTGTCGAGTTGCTCGGCAGCATGCACACTAATCGTCTCGTGTGTGCGCAATTGCAGTCGAACTTTTGGGAAGGCAAACGTCGTGTTGGAATCGGGAAGGTCCACCAGGAGTTTGCGGTAGCGTTCGGCCAGGGGATTGCTTGCGGCCATCGGCCCGGTCACTGGCGGACACAAGAGCGTGCCAATTGAGTCGATGGCATAGGGTTGTAAGAGGTTTGGACGCTTCAGTGTCTTGCTCAGGCACTCCAATAGAGGACGAAGCAGCAAGAGACGTTTGCGCGCCTCGTCGTGGCTACACTCACCAGTTGGTTCAATCCGGTCGCGGCGACGGGCAACGTGGGGAAACGCATCGCTCATTCACAAACAAGACAATTACACGCACTCTGTTTCACATACAATCAGATACACACGCCGCAAGGATTGTGCCTTAGCGCGCTCAGTGCCAGCTCTTGCTTGGACGCGAGTTGTCTGGTGGAGGATCGCTGCGTGGCAAAAGATCGGGCACGTCCCACTTTTTCCGGAGCTGGTCGGCCACACTGAGATTTTCGATTTTAAACTCGTTCTGGGTTGCATTCCACCACAGCGAGTCGTCGCTCTTGCGCGCATATACGCGCTGCTCGTCTCCGTTTTCGTCAGTGTAGATTTGATAGGACTCGGCCAGATCTGGCCCAACCCTGAGTATCGGCGAGACGTTGACCATTACGGTCACCATACCCTTGGACTGATTGGAGTCCATGATCATTCCCAATGCCCATGCACAGACCAGCTCGCGACCGGTGGACTCTAGCACGTGCACGCCCCGCGAGAGTTGCATGCTCGAGAAGCGCACCAGCTTGTGCTTAAACTTGCCACCGCCTGCGTTCTCAACCTCGAGGCCCACGTATAGCACCGATCCCGGCAGCGTCTTCTTGAAGCAGCAACGCGTCGCCTCGCCGTGATCGAGACGGCACGGTCCGTACACGGCCACATTGGCAATGGTGTAGTCTCGAAACTCGTGCTGTGGGTCCTCCGAGTCGACATTGTTGATGACTCCGTCGAGTCGGAATGGAAAGGAGCCGTACGTGTACGCTTCGTCGCGTGGCTCATCGAGCTCGGTGTTCAAACTCTCAATCGTGCGCGTGTACGCGTACGAGTTGGTGCCGTGGCCCAATCGAGCGCCTGGCTGGTCCTCCCTGCGATTGATGGTCGTGCGCTCCACAAAGACAATGTCGCCCTCCTTGGGGGCCGCCCGCAGTCCTGCCGTTCCCCTCTGCGAGTATACAATGCGCACGTACGGAATCTGCGCATTCGTCTTCTTGTTGGACTCGGACGATGTGGGAATCGGTCGGTGGCCCTCGGGGATGCCATCCCCGGGACTCAAGGGTAGCCGCGCATTGAGCGGTTTGCTCGGAACGCCAAACGTGGGCGGGCCGCTCGACGGGCCGAGGTAGCCCTGCAGAAACTCGTGCATTTGTCGCGTGCGCGTCGCCATAGCGATTGCAAACGAACCCCTCTTCCTTTTAGATGGATACGCCACACACTGCTTCCTAGTCGGACTCTTTGCGGCTGTTATCCACACACACACGCACTACACACATGCTAACCAGCACACTCGTCTTAGCGGGAAGAGGGCACGAGTCTCTGTTGCAGTCGTCGTGCACGCCTACTGGTCTTCCGAATCCGAATCGGGATGCCAGTGTGCCTCGTATAGGAGCGTCACTGGCGTTCCAGGGTTGACGTCGATCTTCTTGTAGTCTTCCTGTCCGCGTTTGCCGATTGTGATGGTGAGCGCACCACGAGTGTCGGGCCAGACGACGCGGCACGCGGAAATGTCGCAGTCGTTTGAAAAGGTCAGGCGGCCGCGATCGGTGTTGCGGTGGAAGACGTGCTTGTTGGCCGAGATCGACGCCTCCAGCTCCTTGAGCACCACCGAGTCACCATTGGCTGCATCTTCGGCATCCTCGGCGCGAGTCGCGAGTGCCGTCGATTGGGACGCCCCCGCCACTGCGAGGACCTCGTCCACGTCCTTGGACTTGGACATCTTGCGACGCCTCTTGTTGCCATCCCCGCCGACCTCCTCCTCTTGGCGCAGCTTCTCGTCGCGCTGTGCCGACATGACCGTGAACCCGAGCGCCGCCTTACGTTTGGTGCCCGACTTGTCCCACTCCTTGCCGAGGATGCGGTGAAGGGCCTTCATGACGCCGACATAGTGCCGCGCACCTTCGGGCGACTTGTCGTCCTCGAGCTTGACCGCGTTGATCCACGGCACGCCATTCTTTTCCTGGGCACGACCCTTGAGAAGCGGGACGAGCTTGGGCTTGTCGCTGGCAAACTCGTTGACGCCGTCGGGACACTCGGGCGTGCACTTGTGCACCCAGACTTTGCCAAATGGCATGTCGCTCAGGACATTGAGCCACTCCTCGTCGAGGGGCTCGTGGTCCTCTCCGGGAGGGTGGCCAATCTTGGACAGGTTGAGCGAGCGAAGGTAGTCGAGATTGAGCATCGCCCCGCAACGAGCCTTGTGCAGCTTGGCGAGCGCCGGGAAGGACTCCTCGAGCTCATAGTCGACGAGGAGTTTCTGGATGGCCACGACGTGGCTCGGCAGCAATGGCCACGCGCGCGTGGTGTCGTGCCAGCCGACAATGTTGCGCTTGTCGGCATCGGGGCGCTCGGCGCGCAGCTCTTCGGCCTCTGCACTGGTAGTGTCGGGCGTGATCGAGCAAAAGATGACCGGCTGCGGCGCGTAAATGTATTCGTACTCGGTACCCATCACGTCTTCGATCACCTTGGGGTTTCCGGACTCGTCGAGTTCCTCCGTTGTGTGCGAGATGGCGAGGCGTTCCGCGGTATTGTCGTAAAGGTCCCCGCTATCGTTGACGTCCGGGTCCTTGGCAAAGGCCATGCCGTTGCGGTCCACGGCGGGGTGGACGGGAACCGGGTATACCATGTAAATCTTTGACAGGGATTTGAACAGTGCGTCGCGCTGACGATTCCAGGCGTCCTCGTCCTCAATCTTTCCAACCTGCAACGACTTGCCCGTCTTGTAGTCGTGCTCGACGCCGAGGACAAACATCTTGAAGGCCTCGGTCGAGGCCGTGCACAATGCCTTGTGGCCCATGCACCGCGCGAGATAGTCAGCCTTGGTGTAGGTTGGTAGCGGGTTGACCACGAAATCGCCATTGGAAACCGTGGGAACCATGGTCGGATTGTCTGGGTCCGTCCAGCAGGTGCCGTGGCATTTTTTCTTGTCGAGCTCAAACTCCCAGTCGGTGGGCTCATACGTGTCCGAGTCGTCCTTTTTGGTCCAAGGCCATCCGTGAAACCCCTTGCCAATGTCGGGACGTCCTTTGAAGGGTTTGCCGGCATTGATGAAAAAGTAGCTACGAACCTTGTTGTCGCGAGTGGCAGTAGCTTGGTCGATAACCTTCTTGTCTAGGGACGGGCACTGGTCGGATCCCAGAGGCTTCATCGAGATCATGTGGTCGATTGGAATGTTAAACAGGTCCTTGTTGTGTTGCATGAAGACGCTGCTTGGCTCCTCCGGCTTTGGACCAATCTGCAGGGCATCCTGAAGCTGCTTGATTCGTGCGGAACGCGCTTTGACGAGTCCCTTGGACTGTGCCGTCGCGGCCTTGGATCTAGCAGCAGAACCTCCCCCGATTGGCTTGGGTGGACGTCCAGCAGCACTCATTCGTACAATGCCAGAGTTGGAGGCGATCCGAAGTGGTATTGGTTATTTATACACAGTTCATGCTCCACTCCCCGCAAGGAGATTCGCGAGCCAGGAACCGTGTTCGTAAATCAAACCTCGTGTTCTAAAATTGACACTCACGCGCAGGCAAACGTGAACGTGTACACAAACTAAAAGTGCTCAATGATGCCCACCAGATTGGTGCCAGGTACCACGTACACGTGGGTCTTGGACGCGTCCGTCACGCGATAGAAGCGCATGCTTCGGACAGAATCCGGCAACTTGTAATGGCGGGTGTTTGACCCGGTGTCGGATTGGTTGTCTTCTTTGCGCTGGTTGCCCTCCTCGCCATCATCGCCATCATCGTCTTCGTCGTCTTCTACCACGGCACGGCGCTTGCGCGGCGGCTTGTAACGCTTCAGAATGGACGACTTGGGCTTTGTCTTGGGGTCCACACGGGACTGTGCACGGCGTTTGCGACGCCGTGCGCGTTCATCCTCTTCGTCCTCTTCCTCCTCCTCTTCGTCGTCGTCTTCTTCCACTTCCTCGACACTCTCTTCGTCATTGCATGCCGCGGTGTGCTCCTCGGTGTGCTCCTCGGCGTGGTCGCCGCCTAGCACGATCAACTCTTCCTCGCCTTCTTCATGTTCGATCCCATCGTCCTCCTTTTGGTCCGCCTGTCCATTGTCAGCAGATGCGTTTCCCGAGAGCGTCGTCACCGCCCAATGGGAGGCCGACAAGCTTGTCTCGGACCGTTGGCGACACATTCGCATGCTCAAGCACCGGCGGTATTGTCCCGGCGTCCATTTGCCGTGCCGGTCTTCCATGTACCACCATGGCTCGAAAACCGGCATGTCGTTTTCGGCATTCTCTTCCATGTATGCAATCAGTGCAGCCGATCCTCGGCCCCTTGGAGACACAATCGTGCGGTCCACACAGCGCGTGACCTTGTCGCGTACATTGCACAATAAGGAGAATTCGATGCCACGCATTTCCGACCGATTACGCGGTTCGGTCTCGTCGTTCATCTCGTCTCCGGGAAAGAGCTGTATCGGTGGCAAGACGAATGACTCGGATGGGCGACTCATGCCATCGCGGAGCAGCGTCTCCGCCTTTTCGATGGCTTCGACGACGCGCTTGGCAGCTGCCGACGTGACAATTGTAAAGTCTTTGACGGACATCTTGAGTTCCTCATCGGTCATCGCGTCTAGACGTTCCTCGAGACAGTGTACGATGTTTGAAAGGAGGTTTTGGAGCCACACATAGGTGTGGGCCATGATGTGGCACTTGGGTCCAAGAACAAACCGACCGCGATAGGTATGCGGCATTTTGGGACAGATGTCTGGAACGTCGGGCCGTTCCGCAATCTTTTGGTCGGTTTCGATACGACGAATCATGCGCGAATGGAGGTTTTTGAACTTGCACGTGAGCAAGAACGCCTCGTCGTCTTGTGGCGTGTGCTTGAACACGACACTGTCGCCAATGATGTCGAGTGCAACGGAAGGGTTTTTAAGCGACTTCTTGGAGACGCACGCGTCACAGGCAATACTCGCCTCAAAGGGAAGCCAGCGAATATCGGTGACCTCTGTACCTCGTTCGTCCAAATGCGCATCTTCCACTCGAACGCGTCCACCAACCAGGTCTGGCACATCTGCTGGCGATTCGGAGGCTGTGCCGTATTGAAACGCAAGCGCATCCACGGATTGTATTGGCACTTCTTCTACGTAGCGTGCACGCTGCAAGATGCGTAAAAATGCTGGCGACCAGGCAGCGCTTGTCGATTGGCCACGAAGCACAACCAAACGCGTTTGTAGGTTGGTAAACGCAGCTGCGTAGCTTCGATTGCAAGGCTCGTGATAGGGAACGTCCACGTTGCGTAGGCCAAGCTCCATCACGTGAAGCGCCCGCCGCACCTGATCCACGGCTTCATTCTCGGGGGCATCCGCAAGCGCTTCGCTCTCCATGCGTGCGTTTGCGGTTAAGTATGAGCGCCAGCTAGGCCACTTGCCGCAAGGTTGGCACGCGTCTTCCCGCCGGCCGCTAACTTTACGTTTTGCGCGAGCGCGGCCTTCGGGGCGCCTCGCATCGCGCCCACGATGGCACTCGTGGCGCACGACGGTCCCGCACTCGTGCAAATCCCGCCCGCCAAAGGCAAGCCCTACATCCTCTCATTCGGCAAAACGCAGTACCTGGTACCGCATTCGGCCATCAAGCTCTTCCCCAAGAAGCACAACGAGGTCTCCGACGGCAAGGTCCTTGGATCAATCCTGGCCACCAAGGCACCCGAAAAGTGGCTCGAGTATTGCAAGCCGGACTTTCTTTGCCACATTGAAGTCGATGGCATGAGCTGCGTCTACACGACGTTTAATGTTCCGGGACACTCCGAGGAGTGCCGCTTCCTTCGTTTTATCAGCGGAACCATTGCCGACAAAAACTTTCCCACCCACGCCGCTGAGATTGACAAAAAGATCGAAAAGGGTGACATCACTCTCAGCAACGATCGTCAGCGCGCCCGACGCGACGTGCTCAACTGGAAAAAGGACGTCAACTGCCCCAACAGGGCGCAGATCAGCCCGGAGCTTAACAAGTGGACGGCCCTCGACAAGGATGAGAACGTCAAGACTTGCCGTGTCGAGCCGGAGGCCAAGAAGCGTCAGCTCAAGGTGAATGGTGGATCGGGCACCCTAAACGGTGCCATTGGCAAAAATGGTCAGGGTGTCCAAAAGTCGCTGCGGCACAACTTGCAGCCAGAGAACGTTGTCGAGTGGGAGGTAGCCTACTGCATGGGTCCGAAGGGAACTTACAATGTTCACGAGGTTGGCAACGTGCTGCGCATTACGCAGTACAAACACTCGGACGGCGTTGTTGAGGCCACCACCACCGCAGAGGCGCCAGACACGGCAGAGTCGACTCATGCAGAACCCACTTCCAATGGTCGTAACAACATGGAAGAGGACGACGAGGATGAGGAGAATGACCTCTAGGTGCCGCGCTCAAGGGAGGATGTTTGCAACTCCAAATCCAAAAGTACAGATTTGTTTAGAGTGCACGTGTGGTGTGAGGGGTGTGTGTATGCATATGATCTTTTAAACAACGATCTCGCCATTGTCAAGACGGGCAGTGGCGAGCCAAGGTTTGCACTGCAGCCCAATCGCACCGACTTTACTGTGGAGCGGCGGTTTGCGTAGGCAAGTGGCATGCGCAATCTGCGCATGCCACCTGTGTCTTGCGGCAAGTACCACCACACTCCCAGCACTCTCACACTTACCATCGGAGCACATGCCAGACGCGGTAACCGAGACGAGCAATAACGATCCCATACGCGTCAAGGTGGTCTCCAATACTGGCAAGGAGGTAGTGTTTCAGGTCAAGCCAACGACCAAATTGGGCGTACTCATGCGCGAATACTGCAAACGCCTCAGACTGAACCTCGACTCCACACGGTTCCTTTTTGATGGCAATAGACTAAACGAGGGCCTACTCGTGAGTCAGTCTGGCCTTGAGATGGACGATATTATCGACGTCCAAGAGCAGATGGAAGGCGGGTGAAGCGGCAAACGCTTGCGCGCACCGCTAATCGCGATTTGAGTCAAAGTGTGTGTAGAAGAGTGTGAAGGAGCCACTGCGCGTGCAGTTTGTTTCGTTGTAAAAAGAATCCGCCCAAAATGTCTTCCGGAATGGACTTGCGCAAACGGGGCAAACGCAAAGACCCGGAAACGATTGCATCAAAAAAGCAGCGTGGTCGATTAGGGGACCCCCTAAACGCAATCGACGCTGGCTCCCCGGGCGAAATTCGAATCTCCTCGGACACAATGATTGCGATCAGCCACTTGTACAACTCGTCCCCGTCTATCCAAGCGGCTCGTGCCATCCTGCTGGGCCAGCTGCTCGGCTCGGGCGTCGTCGTGCGCCGACAGGGCCGCGACGTCAACCTCAAGCCAGTGTTTGCCAGACACCTCGAGGACGTGTGGGTGCCCTTTGCTAGGCAAGTCATCGACCACTTTCTCATGTTTGGATTTGTGCTGGTCTCGCTCGAAAAGGAGTCGCCGCCACCGTTTGCAAATTTTGTCAAGGGTAAGCAGCTCGCGTCCACGTCCAACATGGCCCCTCGAGGCAAGCAAGGTGCCACCAAGGAGGCGCCCACGCCTTCGGAGGTGCGTGCCAAAGCGGCGCCGCCCATTACCGACGACGCGCGATTGGACAGGCGCATCAACGATACCAAGGTGGCCGGTGGAGGCAACCTCGTGCCCACCGTTCCCGACTTGGGCCAGTACGAGGTCAGCTTTGTGCACGTCGGGGAGAGCAACTACCAGCGCGAGTACCGGGTGTTCTCGACCAACAGCGACTCGGTACGCTCTAGCACAACACACACATTAGAACAACGCCTTTAGTCCCTTTAGGTCCTTGGCCGCAGTGGACCACACCGATCGGAGCCGCAAATGCGTGCGCAGGTCTACCGCCAAGACTTCTCGTCAGAGCTGTTTTTCAAGTCGCAGCCCGACGCCGCGGGCAACATTTGCTCGCCCGTGTCCACCGTGTTCCAATCGGCCTCGTTCATCTCGTCGCTCGAGGAACTGGCGCTACAGGCCGAAGTCGTGCGCGCGAGGCAGCTGCTCGTGACGCAACCTGCCATGCGCAACCAGGGCAACCAAAACCTGGACCCGAGCAACCTCTTCTTCGACTCGGAGTCGCGTGCCGTGCAGGCGTCGTCGGCGTCGGACGAGGACACGGCGCAGGCCCAAAACCTTGCGACGACGGCCAAGCTCATGCAGATGATCAACCGCATGCAGACGACGGACCAGGCGGGCCGCGAGCGTCCGGCGGCCTCGGGCGGCGTGACGCACGTGCCGCCGCCGATGCCGCCGCAGCTCTTCACTTGGTGCGTGTTGCAAACCAAACCAACACGCGTGACCCTTTCACACAACTCCTACTCCACCACAGTCCGGAGCGCCAGCAAGTGGTGCCAGGCGTGCGCCCGCCCGAGGCGCGTTCGGACCTGGTCGACCTCATGCGCGTGGTCAACGACCACAGTAAGAATCCAAAGACTTGAACACACTGACCAACAATGCACTTACACGCACTGTTTGTGCCCTGGCAGTCGCCGCGGCTCTCGGGGTGCGTGCCATCGCCTTCAAACCCCGTA
>Ga0233444_10001966_pt1 | contig 22241 bp, 22 predicted proteins | sample SI_124_October20_6_FD_182792 | JGI IMG/M metagenome (GOLD analysis project Ga0233444, IMG submission 182792) | Seawater microbial communities from Saanich Inlet, British Columbia, Canada - SI_124_October2016_10_MG | ecosystem: Environmental > Aquatic > Marine > Inlet | place: Canada: British... | reverse complement strand
ATTTTTGATTTTATCTTCAAGAGAACTTAAAGAGTTGTTTTTTTTAATTTCTACTAAAGCCTCTTTTTTTTCTTGAATAATCTTTTCTAAAATATTTGTCATTAAATTGATTGTAACTTAGAAAGATGTTGAAATACTCTTCCAGAAGCCAAGTGTTTAGAAGCTTTATCAAAAGCTTTTTTAAAATCATTTTCCTTCCCAGAAACAACTAGCCCAGCAGCTACGTTTAAGGCAACTGATTGTGAAAATTCATTTGATTTACCTTTATAAATTTCTTTAATTTTTTCAGCATTGTATTCAGCATTTTTTCCTTTTAAATTCTCTTTATTACCAGAGTTAATTCCTAAATACTTAGGATCAATAATAAATTCATTAATTTTTCCATCTTTTAATTCCACAATATTTGTTTTAGCAAAAGGAGAAATTTCATCCATTCCATCATCACTATGAACAATATATGCATGAACTACATTGTTTTCCTTTAACGCTTCCGCGAAAGGCTTCATCCATTTTTTATCAAAAACACCAATCACTTGTCTTTTAACTTGTGCGGGGCTACTTAAAGGACCAATTAAATTGAAAATAGTTTTTTTACCCATTTTCTTCCTTGCTGGACCGACATACTTCATTGCTGAGTGATAGTTTGGAGCAAACATGAAAGCAAAATTGAATTTTTTTATATTATCTTCGACTTCATTGGGTTTTAAATTTATATTAATCTTTAAAGCTTCTAAAACATCAGCAGATCCACAATTAGAAGAAACTGCTTTATTACCGTGTTTAGCAACTTTAATTCCCATACTAGATAGAACGATAGCTGCTGCTGTAGAAATATTTAAGGAGTTTTGACCATCTCCACCAGTACCACAAGTGTCTATTGTGTTAGGATCTGAATGAACCTTACTTGCTTTGTCTCTTAAAACATAAATTCCTCCTGCAAGCTCATCTTTAGTTTCTCCTTTTTTAATCAGAGCCTCCAATATCTCTATGATTGAAGTCTCATCAAATTTTCCTTCCATTAAATTGGAAAAAAGAGCTTTACTTTCTTCAAAGGATAAATCTTGACCTTTTTTTAAATTTTCTACAATGACTGTCATATTAATTGGCTATAAAATTTTTTATTAATTTCATACCTATTTTAGTACTAATACTTTCAGGATGGAACTGAAACCCATGAATATTAAAGTTTTTATGCATTAAACCCATTATTGTTTTATTTTTAGTTTCAGCTGTAATAATTAGGTCTTTTGGGAAGTTTTTTCGGTCAATAGTAAGACTATGGTATCTAGTTGCATCAAAATTATTTTGAATATTTCTAAGAAGGCCTTTTTTTTGGTGCTTAATCTTACTAGTTTTTCCATGCATTAAGTTTTTTGCCTTCACAATTTTTCCTCCAAAAACCTGACCAATTATCTGATGCCCTAAACAAACTCCAAGAATTGGTATTTTTTTATGAATATCTTTTACAATTTTTAAACAGTTTCCTGCTTGATTAGGATTTCCAGGGCCAGGCGATATAACGACTTTTTTATATCCTTTTCTTAAAATTGTTTTGCTATCAATTTTATCATTTCTAATAACATCAACATTTGTTTTGAAATTGGATATGTAGTGAAACAAATTATAAGTAAAACTATCGTAGTTATCTATAAGTAATATTTTCATTTAATCTATAGCTCTCATTAGTCCTTTAGCTTTATTAATCGTCTCCGCATATTCTTTTTCTGGCTTACTATCTGCTACAATTCCAGCTCCTGCTTGTACGTAAAATTTATTGTTTTTAATTAAAGCTGTTCTTAAGGCAATACAAGTATCGAACTCTCCGTTCGGTGTAAAATATCCTATACCACCTGCGTATAATTTTCTTTTATTTTTTTCAAGTTCATCAATAATTTCCATTGCTCTTATTTTAGGAGCGCCACTAACCGTTCCAGCTGGAAAACCTGATAATAGCGTTTCAAATAAAGAAAATTTATTATTAAACTTACCTATTACATTAGAAACTATATGCATTACATGTGAATATCGCTCTACTTTAAATTTTTCAGTGACTTTAACTGAGTTTACTTTAGAAACTTTACCAACATCATTTCTACCAAGGTCTAATAACATTAAATGTTCAGCTAATTCCTTTTTATCTTTAAGAAGATCTAATTCATTTTTTTTATCTTCTTTATTATCTCTACCTCTTGGTCTTGTACCTGCAATAGGTCTTATAGTAATTTCTCCCTTTCTAAGTCTTACTAAAATTTCTGGACTACTACCCAAAATATTAAAATCATCATAATTAAAATAGAACATAAAGGGGGAAGGATTTGATTTTCTAAGATAATTATATATTTCTATTGGTTTCTTATTAAATTTTCTTTCAAACCTTTGACTTAAAACAACTTGAAAAATATCACCTTTTTCAATGTAGTTTTTTGCTTTTTTTACTAAAGATTTAAATTTTTCTTTAGTCGTGTTGGATTTAATTAAATTTTTGTTTGGTTTATAAGTGAATTGTTCTGGAAGAGTTATATTTTCAAAGTTTTCGTATAAATCAAACTTTTTGTTTACAGAGTCATAGTGCTCTTTGAAATCTTTAATCTTTGTATCCACATAAACATTCTCAATATAATAAATCATTTTCTTTAAGCTATCATAAACAACTAAATTTTTAGGCCGTGATAACCTTACATCGGGAATATTCAAGTCATCCTTACAGTTATTAGGAATTTTTTCTATGTAACGAATTACATCATAAGAAAAATATCCTACCAACATAGATGCCATTGAAGGAAGTTGTTTTGGAATTTCAATTTTAAAATCTTTTATTAATTTATTAATAAATCTTAAAGGGTCAGCTTTAATTTTACTTTTTTTTCCTAATTTATTTAAAGTTATAATGTTTTTATTAATATCCCAGATTTTATCAGGATTTAATCCAATTATTGTATAACGACCTTTAATAGTCCCTTTTTCGACAGATTCAAAAATAAAGCTATTTTTTTCTGCAAGAAGAAACTTAAATAAGTTCTCTACCTTGTAGTAGTTTTTACAAGATCTTGATCTAAATAAAATTTGATGTTTTTTTTTAGAGTAATTTTTCTTAAATTCTTTAAAGCTTATATTAATTTTCATTCAAATGAATTTTTAACACGGTCTATAGTTCTTTTGTTTAATTCAACTTTGTACTTTTGATTAAGGCTATCATCATAAGATTTGTAAATTTTATTGATTAAATTTAAGCGTGCTTTAGCCTCATACTTCTCGTAATCATTACTAGATTTATTTAAGTCCTTGTATGTAGTTTTTTTTGTAGATATTAAAAAAGTCTTAGTTAAAGTACTATTCGTTATTATGTTTGTTTCATTATCTTTTGTTAAAAAAATTCTTTTAACTAAACCTTCTTCAAAAATATCATTTTGTTTTAAACTAGAGAGCTTATAATCTTTTATTTCTAAACCATTATCCTCAGCGAACTTTAAAAAGTTATTTCCATCGTATGCACCTAATCCTATATCTTTAGCTATTGAAGTATTTTTTTCAATTTTATCTTTAAAACTTAACTGAGCATTTAAGGCTGTTTGAACTTCTGGATCATTAATTAGTTTATTTTTTTTTTCGATAGTGCTAATTTCAGCCAGATAGTATTTTCCTTCAAGATTTATAACCTCAGGTGATTTTGTTGATTTAATATTATAAATTTTATTAAATAAAGCATCGGACAAATCGTTTAATTTATTTTTATTTTGATCTTCTTTCTTTGAATTAATTTTATCAATCGTAATTATTTTTAAATTATTATCTTTAGATGTTTCATCAAAAGATTTTCCATCTAAAACTAGATTTTCAATAATATCTAGCTGCTTAAAGAAAGCTTCATCATAATTAGAATTTCCACTTACAAGATCAGGTTTAATTTCTGCATATTTAATTGATTTAAATTCAACAAAAAATATATTTTTATTTCTCTCGTAGAGTGTTTTAACATCTTCTTCTGCAGGCTTGTTTTTAGCATGGTATTTTTCCAGATCGATGTATTGTATTGTTTTAGTTTGATTTTCTTTTCTGAATTCTTGAGTAATTAAAGTTTCAGGAATTACAATTCCCCCCGCTAAAGAGCTTAAGAACTGTCTTCTTTTTTCTTGCTCAACAATATTAGCTTCAAACTGAGGGGCTGTTATACCACTTTTTATAAGAAATTTTTCATATTCTGTTCTCGAGAATTTATTATCTTTAAAAAAAAGTTTGTCACTTTTAATTATTTCTCTAAGAGAATTATCATCAACAACAACACCAATTTTTTCTATTTCTAACGCCATTACTTTTCTGCCTATATACTGAGACAATATTTGTTCAACCAGATCTGTGTTTGGCAGACTTTTAATCTGTTCTTCATTTAGATTTATTTTTCTCAGATAACTTATGAATTCTTGTGTACTAATTTTTTTCGACTCAACAGTAGCCACAACATTTTGATTACCCCCTCTAAATACATCACCCATCCCCCAAAACACAAAGGGGAGAATAATAATCCCCACTAAGAGTTTAATTAAAAAAGATTTTGATAATTTACCTATTGAAGTTGTCATTATATTAATTTAATACGTTAATTTTATACACCTATAAATCAAATTTTAAACTAAGGCAAATTATGAGATATTTTATTGGAAACTGGAAAATGTTTGGTGTTCCAAATTCTTTAAATATATTGAATAAGATTAATTTATTTAACTCAAAAGATAAAAATCGAAACAAATATAGGGTTATAATTACACCTCCTTATACATTGATAGAAAGTTATGCAAAATATTTTGAGAATAAGAAAATCTCGATTGGTTCACAGAATTGTTATCAAAAAGATCAATTTTCATCAAATACAGCTGCCGTAAGTGCTTACATGTTGAAAAGCGTTGGAGCTAAATATACTTTAATAGGTCACTCAGATAATAGAGGTGAAGGAGATAACAATTTAATGCTTAAAGCTAAAGTACAGTTTGCTCTAAAAAATAATTTAAAAGTTGTTTTTTGCATAGGTGAAAATAAATTAGAAAAAAAAAATAAGAAGACATTAAATGTTCTTAAAAGTCAGCTAACAAAAGTTCTGGAAAAGAAATTTAATAGAAATAATATTATTGTTGCTTATGAGCCTATCTGGTCTATTGGCACAGGTAAAATACCAACCACCCAAGAATTACAAAAAACTACTATTTATATTAAAAAGGTCCTTAAAAATATATTTAAAAAAAATAGTCCAGCAGTTCTATACGGTGGGTCAGTTGATGGCTCCAATGTAGAAATGTTTAAACAAATTAAGGAAATTGATGGTTTTTTAATTGGTGGGGCTTCTAAATCTTCCAAAAAATTTATTGATATAATAAAAAATTACTATAGATAATCACCATGGAAAGTTTACTAATTTTCGTTAACATATTTTTAGCAGTGATCTTAATTATCTGCATTCTTTTACAGAGATCAGAAGGAGGAGCTTTAGGCCTAGGTGTTTCACAAGACAATTTCACATCAGCTAGAAGTATGGGAACTTTCTTGACAAAATTTACAGCAATTGTTGCCACTTTATTTATTATTTGCAGCATCACAATTGTAGCAATTTCAAGAGATGAATTTCGTGAAACACAATCAGTTCTTGAAAAAGAAGAAGAAGAAAACTCAAACCTTCCACAAATACCTCAGTCTAAATAATTAAGACTTTGTAATTTTTTATATTTAAAGTATAACATAGTTCCATGGCGCGATATATTTTCGTAACTGGCGGCGTGGTTTCATCTTTAGGCAAAGGATTGTCATCAGCTTCACTAGCTTACTTATTACAATCAAGAGGATACAAAGTTAGGATAAGAAAATTAGATCCATATTTAAATGTTGATCCAGGAACCATGAGTCCATTTCAACATGGAGAGGTTTTTGTAACAGATGATGGAGCTGAAACTGATTTAGACCTAGGTCATTACGAAAGATTCTCAGGAATATCAGCAAAAAAATCTGACAATATTACTACAGGAAGAATCTACAACGATGTTTTAAAAAGAGAACGGCAAGGAAAGTATTTGGGAAAAACGGTGCAAGTTATCCCCCATATTACAAATAGAATAAAAGAATTTATCAAATATGATGTGTCCAAAGAAGATTTTGTTATTTGCGAAATAGGAGGGACAGTAGGTGATATCGAAAGTCTACCTTTCTTAGAAGCTATAAGACAATTTTCAAATGAAACTGGAAAAAAGAATACTTTATTCATTCATCTCACTTTAGTTCCTTATATGAAAGCGTCACATGAGATTAAAACAAAGCCTACTCAACATTCGGTTAAAGAACTTAGAAGTATTGGTATTCAACCTGATATTATTATTTGTAGATCAGAGAGATCTATTCCATTAGGACAAAGAAAGAAAATTTCTTTATTTTGCAATGTTTCTATTGATGACGTCATCGAGACAGTTGACGTAAAAACAATTTATGAAGCTCCAATTAGTTTTAATAAAGAAAAATTAGATGAGAGAGTATTAAAATTCTTTAAAATTAAATCTAAGAAAAAAGTTAATCTAAAACCTTGGAAAAAAATTACTCACTTAGTTTTAAATACAAAAAATAAAGTAAACATTGCAATTATAGGAAAATATGTAGAGCTAAAAGACGCTTATAAATCTTTAGATGAAGCTTTAACTCATGGAGGAATAGCAAATAACTTTAAAGTTAATCTGGTAAGAATTGAATCTGATTATTTAAAGAAAAGTGAAATAAAATATAAATTAAAAGATGTCTCTGGTATTTTAATACCAGGAGGTTTTGGAAAAAGAGGAACAGAAGGAAAAATAGCAGCCATACATTATGCAAGAAAATATAAAATTCCATTTTTAGGAATTTGTTTTGGAATGCAAATGGCTATTATTGAATTTGCTAGAAATAAATTAAATATTAAAGATGCAACTTCAAGTGAATTTGGTTCATCAAAAGCTTCAGTGGTCGGATTGATGAGTGAATGGATTAAAGATGGTAAATTAATGAAAGGAACTGATAAAAATCTTGGCGGAACAATGCGATTAGGTAGTTATGAGGCTAAGCTTAAGAAAGATACATTAATTAGCAAAATCTATAAAACAACAAAAATAACTGAAAGACACCGTCATAGGTATGAAGTTAATATTAATTATAAAGACGAGTTTGAAAATAAAGGCATGATCTTCTCAGGCTTATCTCCAGATCAAAAATTACCTGAAATAGTTGAACTCAAAGACCATCCTTGGTTTATAGGAGTTCAGTTTCACCCTGAATTTAAATCTAGACCTTTATCGCCACATCCTTTATTCTCTTCTTTTATAAAAGCCGCAAAAATCAATTCGAATAAAAATAAAAAATGATAAATCACAATGTAAGATGCGCTACCTTTGATATTGCTAATAATAAACCTTTCACTTTGATTGCTGGCCCATGTCAGTTGGAAAATGAAGCACATGCAATTAAGATTTCTACAGAACTTAAAAAAATTACAAGCCAATTAGGAATAAACCTTATTTACAAAACGTCTTTTGATAAAGCGAATAGAACTAGTCTTAAAGGAAAAAGAGGGATGGGATTAGAAAGCTCCTTACCCATTTTTGATAAAATTAGAAAAGAAGTTGGCTTGCCAGTATTAACAGATGTTCATACAGCCGAGCAATGTGCTATTGTTGCTAATCATGTAGATGTTTTGCAAATTCCAGCGTTCTTGTGCCGACAAACTGACTTATTGATTGCTGCAGCTAAAACAGGAAAAATTATTAATGTTAAAAAAGGCCAATTTTTAGCTCCATGGGATATGTTAAATGTAATTAAAAAAATTAAAGAGTCGGGAAATAATAATATTTTAATTACCGAGAGAGGTGCAAGCTTCGGTTACAATACACTCGTATCAGATATGAGAGCTTTACCCATTATGTCTAGATTTGGTTTTCCAATTGTATTTGACGCCACACATTCTGTTCAGCAACCTGGAGGAATGGGTGAAAAAAGCGGAGGGCAAAGAGAGTTTGTTCCTTATTTAGCTCGTGCAGCTATAGCAGTTGGTGTCGGAGCAATTTTTATGGAAACACATGAAGATCCTGATAACGCACCATCAGATGGGCCAAATATGGTCCCTTTAAATGAAGTGAAAGCCTTATTAAAAAAATTAACTGAGATTGATAAATTAGTTAAATAAAATAATGGTAAAAATCAAAAGTGTTAAAGGTAGACAAGTTTTTGATAGCAGAGGAAACCCTACTGTAGAAGCTGAAGTTTTTTTAGATAATGGAATTTCAGCAACAGCCATATCTCCTTCTGGAGCATCAACAGGAGCATTTGAAGCTCATGAATTGAGAGATAAAGACAACAATAAATTTTTAGGTAAAAGTGTTTATATTGCAGTCGAAAATATTAATAAACAAATTTCCTCAAAATTAAAAGATTTGAATGCTAACGATCAAAAAAATTTAGATAAAGTTTTACTAGAATTAGATGGAAGTAAAAATAAAATAAATCTTGGGGCCAATGCTACATTAGCAGTTTCATTAGCTAATGCTAAATGTTCTGCTTTATTAAATAAACATTCTCTTTTTAAAAATTTAGGAAAATCTTATTCTTTACCTATCCCTCTAATGAATATTATTAATGGTGGAGCACACGCGGATAATGACTTAAATATTCAAGAATTTATGATAAGGCCAGACTCTGCAAAAAATTTTATGGATGCAATTGAAAAATGTTTTCTTGTAATTCAAAATTTAAAAAAATTACTACAATCAAACAACATGCTTACAAATGTAGGTGACGAAGGTGGTTTTGCTCCATCAATTAATACTAACGAAGAAGCCTTGGAATTAATTGTTAAGGCTATTGAAAAGTCTAATTTAAAACCAGGAAATGATATTGTTATTTGTTTAGATGTTGCTGCAAATGAATTAATGAATAATAAGGGTGAATATTCAGTTCAGTCTAAAAATTTTATCTCAGTTGATGATGCTGTAAGTTATTATAAAAAATTAACCACAGATTATCCTATAAAATCTATAGAAGACCCATTTGCTGAGGATGATTGGGGCGCTTGGAAAAAAATTACTAATGCTATTGGTAAAAATGTTCAAATAGTAGGCGATGATTTATTTGTAACAAACTCAAAAAGATTAGAAAAAGGTATAAAAGATAAGTCCGCTAATAGTGTTTTAGTAAAACCAAATCAAATTGGAACTTTGACTGAAACTCTTAAAGTAATTGAAATGGCAAAAAAAGCTAATTTTAACACTATAATTTCACATCGATCAGGCGATACGGAAGATACATTTATTGCTGATTTGGCAGTAGGTACAATGTCATCGCAAATTAAAACAGGATCACTTGCTAGATCTGAAAGAGTAGCTAAGTACAATAGATTATTACGTATAGAAGAAGAGCTTGGCAATCAAGCTAAAATGGCTAGAATCTAAATCATGAAACTTATTGAAAGTCTTAAAAAAAAAAAATTTATTTTATTTAATATTTTCTTCACGCTATATATTGGAATTAATTTAATTGGTGGTGAAAGAGGGTTGATATCGTACATTGATAAAAAAAATACATACAATGAATTAATTAAAAAGGATAAAAATTTAAATGAAGAATTAAAAGATTTAGACAATAAGATTTCATTAATTATCAAAAATGATCCAGATTATTTGGATACGCTATATAGAGAAAAATTTAATTATGTTACTAAAGATCAAATAATCATCAAACTAAAATGAATGATAAAGTAAGACATCCAGAAAAGATTAATAAACCGATTAATCCTATAAAGAAAAAACCTGAATGGATAAGATCTAAGATTGTTGATTCAAAAGTTTTTTTCCAAACTAAGCAAATTGTAAATAAAAATAACCTAGTTACCGTTTGCCAAGAAGCCAATTGCCCCAACATCACCGAATGTTGGAGTAAAAAACATGCCACTTTTATGATAATGGGAGATACGTGCACAAGAGCATGCGCATTTTGCGATGTGAAAACTGGAAAACCAACTGCTTTAGACTTATATGAGCCAGCAAAAATTTCTAATGCTGTAAAAAGTCTTAACTTAAAACATGTTGTGATTACCTCAGTAGACAGAGACGATCTTGTAGACGGAGGCTCAAATCATTTTTATAAGGTAGTAAATGCAACAAGGTTAAAAAATCCCAATACTTCAATTGAAGTTTTAACTCCAGATTTTTTAAGAAAAGGAGAGGCTTATAAAGAAATACTTAAAGCAGATCTTGATGTTTTTAATCACAATATTGAAACAGTTCCAAGACTCTACACCGCAGTAAGACCTGGTGCTCGATATTTTTCTTCATTAGAATTATTAAAAAATGCTAAAAAATTTAACAAAAAAGTTTTTACTAAATCTGGAATTATGGTTGGTTTAGGTGAGAATAAAGAGGAGATTATTCAAGTTATGGATGATCTAAGATCTGCTGAAGTTGATTTTATTACTATAGGGCAATACTTACAACCGTCAACTAAACACCATCCATTAAATCGTTATTACCGTCCGGATGAATTTAAAGAATTAGAAGCTATAGCTAAAACAAAAGGGTTCTTATTAGTTTCTTCTTCACCATTAACAAGATCTTCATATCATGCGGATGAAGACTTTAGAAAATTGCAAGATGCAAGAAAAAAACAGCTTGAATGTCATCAGCATCAATAAAAAAAATTATTTCTTGTAAAAAAAAACAACTTATTGAAATGGTTCTAGATATTGAGAAATATCCTGAATTTGTTCCTTGGTGCATTAAGGGCAAGGTATATGATAAAAATGAGAGTGAAGATTTAATTACTTTTAATGGAGATTTAAAAGTTGGTAAAAGCATTTTAAATGAAACTTTTTCCAGTCAGGTTTCGTATTATAAAGAAAAAGATAAAATAATAGTAACTAACCTTCATGGACCACTAAAACACTTGAAAAATGAATGGACATTTAAAGAAATAAATAATGCAACGCAATTAGAATTTTTTATAGACTTTGAATTAAAAAATCCTATCTTGAATGCAATTATGAAAAAATCTTTTAAATTAGGCCTCAATAAAATAGCTAAGTCCTTTGAAGAAAGAGCAGTCAAGCTATATAAATGATGTTAGCTGTATCGCTTTTATTAATATTTTTAACCATTTTTTGTAAATTTTTAGTTTCATATATCAAGGCAATTAGAACAGGTGATCCAAATGAAAACGAGTTAACTTATTGGATGTTTTCTTATGATTTTAAAACAAAAAACAAAGAGTGGATACCAGAAGATAAAAATTTATTAAAAAGAAAAAGAAATAGAAATGCTCTAATTTTTATACTTTATTTAGTTATATTCTTAATTTTTTTAACCTTTAACAGTTTTGTTGCCCATTTATTGGATGCAATTGTAAATATTAAAAAATTTAACTATCCTATTTAAAATTTAGTAGACAGTGAATATCTATTGCCATATTTTAACTAATTAATTTTATTAGCAAATTGAAAGTTTTTTTAACAGTTTGTCTTTGAATAAACGATCTCCCTTTTTTTTTAAAATTACATTTATTGACAATAACTTTTTTACCAATTTTTATTCCAATAAAAACTAAGCCAACTGGTTTTTTTTTTGAACCACCCTTTGGACCAGCTATACCAGTTATAGAAACACAAATTTTTGATTTACTAATTTTACTAAGATTATTTACCATAGCTAAACAACATTGAACGCTTACAGCACCATATTTTTTAATAATATTTTTTTGAACTTTTAATATTGTTGTTTTTGCTTGATTGGAGTACGTGACTAACCCCATAGTAAATACCTTAGAAGACCCATTTACTGAAGTTATGGCGCTAGAAAGCAAACCTCCAGTACAAGATTCTGCAAAAGAAATATTTAGTTTCTTTCTTTTTAAAGTATTAACTATTTTTTGATTTAAATTCATGAAAAAAATTTTAATTTTATTACCATGAATATAATTAGTGTTAACACCACATATAAACCAGCAACAACATCATCTAATATAACCCCAAAACTATTTTTAAACTTTTTATCAAAGTAACTTACTGGGAAAGGTTTTTTTATATCGAAATATCTAAAAAGAATAAAAATATACAAATAAAATAAAACTGACTCCTGTGAATTTTTCATAGTCCCATGAGCTATTTCATAAAGGTAAATAGGAATAGATTGACCAATAAATTCATCTACGACAACTTCTTTAGGATCTTTGTTCTCATTATCTTTAATATATTCATTGACTGCATAAAATGAATAAACAAAAACTATAAGAAGAGCAATTAGTATTGTGTTATTAGATAATTTTATGACATGAAATAAACTAAATAAAAAAATTATTGTTACAAATGAAGTAATTGTACCAGGAGCAAATCGAAAAGACCCAATTCCAAAACAAGTAACAAAAAAATAATTGAAAGTTTTAATCATATTTAATAACGGATGTTATAACTTCGCAGGCAATAGCTTTGTCATTTCCAATAACACCTAATTTTTCAGTTGTTTTTCCTTTGATATTAATTTGACTTTTAGAAATTTCACAAAGTTTAGCAATACTATTTATCATCTTATTTTTAAAATTTTTAATCTTTGGTTTTTGAGTAATGATATTTATATCTATATTATTTACAAAATAACCTTTTGATTTAATTTGATTTATAACTTCTCTTAATAGAATAGTTGATCTTATATTTTTAAATTTTTTATTTTTATCTGAAAACATTTGACCTATATCACCTAGTTTACATGCGCCGAGGATTGCATCAGTAATAGAATGTAATACTGGATCTCCATCGGAATGACCTAGTGTACCTAATGGTGATTTAATTCTTAAGCCAGCTAAATAAAGTTTTCTGTGTGGAACAAGTCTATGTACATCAAAACCTATACCCAAACTGATTTTTGATTTATAAATATTTTTAAGGTTTTTAAAGTCTGATTGATCTGTAATTTTAAAATTATTTTTTTCACCTTCAATAAATTTTACTTTATTTAGATCCATATATAAAGAGATGTCATCATCTTTGTATTTTAAAGAATTAGTCTTATGAAGTTGATAAATTTCTTTTAAATGAAAGGCTTGAGGAGTTTGAGTTAAAAATAAATTATCTCTTTTCTTTCCTAATATATACTCTTCTTTACTAGAGTTTATTATTTCCTTAACAGCATCTTGAATTTTAATTTTAGGAACTACAGCTCTAGAATTACTCATATTTTTAATAATTGAATTTAATAATTTCAAAGAAAAATTTGGTCTGGCCGCATCATGTATTAGAACTTTAGAAATACCTTTTTTATTATTTAAATATTTTAAAGCATTGTAAGTAGATTTTTTTCTACTATTGCCACCAGCGATTAATTTAACATTTTTTAACTTGAGTGATTTGACACGTTTAAGATCTTTTTTATTATAAATAAGAATAATCTTTTTAATTTCTTTAAATTGACGAGCTTTTATAACATTTATTTCAATTAATGATTTGCCAGCTATATTTTGATAAGGTTTTCCTATATTAGATTTAAATCTGTGGCTATTTCCTCCTGCAAGAACTATTAAACAAAAACTCATGGTATAAACTTATATAATATTTATATAGAAAATTAATGATTATTTAAGATGTTTAAGATTATAAAAAATTTCAATTGGATTATTTTGTCTTCATTTTTATGTATTTTCATGGGGATCATAACTTTTTTAACATTTATTAACGAAGGATTTGTCTCCTTGACTGATAAAAATCTCCAAACATTGTTAATAATAGATCTTTTCTTACTATTAATATTTTTTTCTCTAATTTTTAAAAATTTTTATAGATTTTATTATACTGGCAAAAAAAACAAAACAGGATCTAAAACCAATCTTAAATATATTTCTATTTTTTCTTTGTTTACTGTTACACCCTCTTTAATTGTAGCTATATTTTCATTATTTATTTTTAATTTTGGAATTCAAAACTTCTTTGACAAACAAATTACTAAAGCAGTCAATAACTCATTTGATGTTGCAAAAAATTACCTAGAAGAAAGTAAGGAAAATGTTTTATCTGATGTAATTTTAATGAGTGTTGGTCTCAATCGTGCATCAGGGTTTTATTATTCTAATCCTGAACGTTTTAAGAATATCATAAGATCTGAAAAGATTTTGAGAAGAATTGACGATGTGTATTTAATTGATAGTTTGGGAAATATTTTAATATCAGACGTTATAGACACCACCGAAGAACTTGCAGTTCCTTCAGATGATGATTATAATCAAGTGTTACAAGGTAAACCAGTTTTTATTACAGATAGTTTAGAAAATAAAACAGCTGTAATGACAAAATTAACTTCACTAGTTGATACTTATTTGTATATTTCTAGAAATATTGATCCTGAAATCTTGAGATATTTAAACGAGACTGAACAAGCAGTAAGTTTTTATTATTCTGTTGAGAACAGCCAGACTGGAATAAAAGTTACTTTTGCAATTGTTTATATAATAGTGGTAACTTTATTATTATTTTTATCTACATCAATCGCTATTACTTTTGCTTCAAGGTTAACAAAACCAATCATTAATTTAATTAGTGCATCAGAATCAATTAGCAAAGGTGAACTTGATGTTAAAGTAGCAGATTTAAATACAGATGATGAATTTAAAAAGTTAAATCAAAATTTTAACTCAATGATAGAGCGACTTAAAGAACAACAGAATAAGCTTCTTACCACTGAACGATACGAGGCTTGGGAAACAGTTGCCAGAAAATTAGCTCATGAAATTAAAAATCCATTAACACCTATTCAGCTATCAATTGACAGTCTCAGAGAAAAATACAAAAATAAACTTTCCTATGAAAATGAAGAATTTGAAAAATATTTAGAAACAATTAATAGACAAATCAAAGATATTGAAAAATTAGTCAATGAGTTTTCTAATTTTGCAAGAATGCCAAGACCAATACTTAAACAAATAGATATTGTTAGCTTAATTAATAAATCATTAGATTTTATTAAAATGACTTCTAAAAATTCTATTAACTTAATACAAAAAACCAAAAATACTTTAATCAAAGGTGATGAAGATCAACTAAATAGAGTATTTATTAATTTGATTAAAAATTCAGAAGAAGCTTTTTTAGAAATAATCAAAAAAGACCCTAATTTCAAAGGAAATATTGACATAGAAATTGATGATAATAATGACTATATAATTATTAGATTGATAGATAATGGCACAGGTATTACAGATGCTAAAAAAGCAATGACGCCGTATTTCACAACAAAAAAAACAGGAACTGGTTTAGGCTTACCGATCGTTACTAAAATAATAAATGAACACTCTGGAATTTTTTCTATTAAAAACAATAAAAACAGTACTGGTACAAAAATTATAATTTCAATACCAAAAATAAATGCTTAAAGAAATCTTAGTTATAGACGATAATTCAGATATACGTTTTTTAATTTGTAATATTTTAAAAGAACAAAATTTTGAAGTACGCTCTGCAGCAAACTATGATCAGGCAGTTTTAGAGATTAATAAACGTTTACCCGACTTAGCAATTATTGACATTAAGCTAGATAAAACAGATAAAGATGGAATTGATCTATTAAAAATTATTAATAAAAAAAATAAATTAACCCCAGTAATTATGATTTCAGGTCATGCAACAGTTCAAATTGCTGTAGAAGCAATAAGATTAGGAGCTTACGAATTCATTGAAAAACCTTTTTCAAAAGACAAGATATTAAATTATGTTAATAGGGCAATTGAGACTTTTGAACTTAAAAAAGAAAAAGATATTATTGAAAATAAATTGTTTCATTCATTTGAATTAATTGGAAAAAGCCCTGCAATTCTTAAAGTAAAAAAAATTATTGATAAACTATCTGCTTCTGAAAGTAGAGTCCTGATTTCTGGCCCAACAGGAACTGGTAAAGAATTAGTTGCTAGAAAAATTCATAAACATTCATTTAGATCAAAAGAACCGTTTATCATTATAAATGCAGCATTGCTTAAAGAGACTACATATGAAAAAGAATTATTTGGAGAAGAATTTGAAGATGGAAATATTTCCTTTGGCGCTCTAGAAAGAGCTGATAAGGGAACTTTGTTAATTGATGAAGTTTCTGAAATTCCATTTGAGACACAGGCAAATGTTTTAAGAGTTTTAATTGATCAAAAATTTAAAAGAGTTAACGGCTCAAAAAATATTAATGTAAATATTAGACTTATTTCATCATCTTCCAAAGATTTAAATGAATTAATAAAAATTAAAAAGTTTAGAGAAGATCTTTACCACCGGTTAAATGTTATGCCGATTGAATTAACATCTTTAACTACTAGAACTGAAGATATTCCTTTATTAATTGAATATTTTAATAGTAAATTATCTGAAATAAATGGAGTGAAACAAGCAGAAATAGATGTCATGAATGATAATTTATATATTCATAATTGGCCAGGTAATGTACGAGAATTAAGAAATTTAGTTGAAAGAATTACTATTTTATCTTCAAATGAAAGTAAAGAAGCAATAAATAAAGTCATAGATGATGTTTTAAAACCTACATTAAAAAATTCTGATAAAAATATTTTGGAAAAATCATTCCAATCGCCTTTAAAAGAAGCTAGAGAACATTTTGAAAAAGAATATTTAACTACTCAACTTAAAAAACATCATGGTAATATTTCTAAAACTGCAGATTTTATTGGTATGGAAAGATCAGCGCTACATAGAAAATTAAAAACTCTAGGAATCAAAGGCATTAATTAAAATGAATATTATTATATGTGGAGCCGGTAAAGTAGGCTTTTCAATAAGCAAACAATTATCTGCGCAAGGTCACTCCGTGACTGTAATTGACCAATCTTCTGAAGACATAAAAAAAATTAATGACTCGCAAGATGTTAAAGGTATTGTAGGCAGAGCTTCACTTCCTTCAGTTTTAGAAAATGCAGGTGCTGAGAAAGCTGATATGGTCATTGCAGTTACAAGAAATGACGAAACAAATATGATTGTTTGCCAATTAGCTAGCACATTATTTAATGTTTCAAAAAAAATTGCACGAATTCGGACTAAAGACTTTTTGGAAGGTAAGTGGGGTAAACTTTATAATAAATCTAATATACCTATTGATGTAATTATTTCACCAGAGCTTGAGGTTGCAAAATCTTTATACAGAAGATTAGAAGCACCGGGTGCTCTAGATAACGTACCTTTCGGAAAGAATAAAGTAAAAATGTTAGAAATTTCAATTGAAAAAAATTGTCCAATTAAAAATGTTCCATTAAAAAAATTAACAGAAAAATTTCCTGATTTTAAAGCTAATATTTTAGGGGCAGTTAGAAAAGAGAAATTTGTTTATTTAAAGAAGGATGATCAGATGCTTGAAGGTGATAACGTATACATTGTTATAAGCAGTGATCAACTAAACCCAATTTTAAAAGCATTTGGTCATGAAGAAAAAGTTGCTAAAAATGTTTTAATAATTGGTGGAGGAAATATTGGTCTAAATTTAGCTAAGATGCTCGAAGAAAACTTTGAGGATTTAAGAGTAAAAATAATTGAAAAAGATAAAAAAAGAGCTGAAGAAATTGCTAATGAGCTCTCATCATCAATCGTAATAAACGGTGATGCTCTAGATGAGGAAATACTTAAAGAGGCAAATCTTGAAGGATCTGAAACTGTGCTAGCTTTAACTAATGATGATGAAAACAATATGATGGCTTGTGTATTAGCAGAAAAAACTGGTCTTAAGAAACGAACTATCGCTATTGTAAATAAAACTAACTATAATCTCTTGCAAGACTCTCTAAATATAGACGACTTAGTCGACCCAAGAATGACAACTGTATCAAGAATTATGGAACATGTTCACAGAGGAACTATTGGAACTGTTTATTCGTTACTTGATGGTGAATATGAATTTATAGAGGCAAAGATTTTAGAAAAATCAGAATTAGTTAATAAAAAAATAAGAGACTCTAATTTACCTGATGATATTAGAATCGGTGCAGTCGTAAGAAAGGATCAAGTAATTATTCCAAAATCAAATTTCATTTTTGAAAAAGACGATTTAGTAGTATTTCTTGCTAAAAGAGAAGAGCTTAAGGCCGTTGAAAGTATTTTTAGCGTCGGTTCAATCTAACAATTAATGAATTTTAAAAGCATAAGTTATTTTTTAGGATTGTCTTGTTTTCCAATAAGTTTTTTAGCTTTTATTAATATTTTATATTCATCTTATTTTGATTATTTTTTAAGTATCGATACTTATTTCACTACATTGCTTTTTTCTTTTTTGATTGGAATAAGTCTTTTATATTACGGAAAAGACTCACTAAAAAAAATTAGTTTTATTGAAAAGTTATTTTTAATTATTACTACATATTTTTTAGCAGCATCATTAATATCAATACCTTTTTATTCAAGTAATAATCAAATAACTTTTATAAATTCATTTTTTGAGTCTATTTCTGGTCTAACGGGCACAGGTTTTTCCATTTTTAAAAATATAAAATATCTTGACCCAACTTTAATATTATGGAGATCTTCATCTCAATGGATTGGAGGATTATATTTTTTATTTTTTTTGATTGTAATTTTTTCAAATAAAAAATTTAATTATAAAATGATCTCTCTTACTTATTCTGGAGAAAGTAACTATACTTCAGAAGAAAATATTAAGAACAATGTTTTCAAAATTTTTATTTACTATTGCATTTTAAGTTTTGGAATATTTTTATTATTTAATATTTCAGGAATGAGACTTTTTAATTCATTAAATATAAGTATGACATTAATATCTGCTGGCGGTTTTTTACCAACTGATTATTTAGCTGATATTATTTCATCGAATTTTCAAAAAATTATATTTATTACATCTCTACTTTTATCAATGTTTAATTTCTATTTAGTTTTTAATATTTTTGACTCGAAAATTTTAAAAAAAGATCATAAAGAAGATTTATATTTACTATTTTTATGTATAATTTTAATTATATCAATTTACTTTAATAGCAACAGTGGACTAGATTTAATCATAAGTGTTGTTAGCAGTTTATCAAACTCTGGCTTAACATTAATTAAATCAAACAATTTAGGATTATATTTTCTATTTATAACAATTATTGGTGGATCTGTAATTTCTAATACATCTGGCATTAAATTGGCTAGATTCTATATACTTATAAAAATAACTTCTTCTGAAATTATAAAATTAATCAGCCCAAATAGTATAATTAATAAAACAATATTTGGCACAGATATTAAAATTACCGATGATAACGTAAAAATTTCATTTCTTATTTTTATTTCATTCTTTTTAAGTTTATTTATCTTATCCAGTTTTTTAGTTTTAGATAACATTGGATTTGAAAAATCTTTTAAATTATCTATTTTAACTCTAACTAACACAGTTAATTCAGAATTATTTAATTTGGAGTATTTAAATTTTGCAAATTTATTAACAAGTTCAAAAATAAGTTTAATAATTTTTATGATTATTGGAAAAATTGAGCTAATATCAATTTTTTTAATTTTCAAAAAAATATTATTTAAAGATTAGATATGTCAAAAGTAGTAATTATTGGTGCTGGTGCGATGGGGTCGGCTTTTGCTTTACCTTGCTTAGATAATAATCATGATATTAATATTATTGGCACTCATTTAGAAAATGAATTTATTGAAAATCTCAAAAAAAATAACAATCTTCACCCTGGCTTAAATACACTTATTCCTCAGGAAATAAAAATTTTTAAGTTTGAAAAATTTGATGAATTACTAAAATCAAATGTTGATTTAATTGTATTAGGTATTAGTTCGAAAGGAATTGAATGGGTATCAGATCAGTTAAGCAGATTATATAAAGATATTAAAATACCAAAACTTCTAATGTTAACGAAAGGTTTAAGTATTCATAACAATCAATATGAACTGTTGATCGATAAACTTGAAAGATTGTTGGCTGATAAAGGAATTTCTAATGTGGATATTTCGGCGGTAGGTGGACCATGTCTTGCAGCTGGTTTAGCAAATCGTATTCACAGCAGTGTAGTTATCGCTAATAAAAATCTTCATACAGCAAAAAAAATTGCTGATATGTTAAATACTGGCTATTACCACACTTCATATTCGGATGACTTAAACGGAGTAGAAGTTTCTGCAGCAATTAAAAATATTTTTTCAATGGCAGTTGGTGCCGCTAGGGGACTTTGTAGTAATAATATTTCTAATGAAGTTAGAGAAAAAAATTATTTAAACACTGCTTCAGCTTTAATCAAACAATCTATCCATGAGATGGAAATTTTTGTAGAACATTTAAAAGGTAAAAAAGAAACTGTTAAAGGATTAGCGGGTTTAGGAGATTTATATGTCAGTTCAGGCGGAGGTAGAAACGCTAAAATGGGATCTTACATTGGTGAAGGCTTAATTTTTTCTGAAGCTAAAAAGAATAAAATGGAAAAAGTTACGGTTGAAGGAGCTGATCTTGCAAAAGAAATTGCTAAAAAAGTTAATGAAGATTTTGATCTTAAAAAATTACCTTTAATGATCGGTATGATTAATGCAATCGTTGATGATAAAAAACTCGTTTTAGATTGGGAGTCATTTCGATGAAAAAATTTATAATTTCAATTGACCAGGGAACTACATCAAGTAGAGCCATTCTTTTTGATTTAAAAGGAAGGCCAGTTTTTTCATCTCAAAAAGAGTTCACACAATACTTTCCTAATAGTGGATGGGTTGAGCATGATCCTGAAGAAATATGGAGCACAACAAAAAAAGTTTTAAAAGATGTAATTCAAAAAGCAAAACGTATTAAAGGAAAAATCTTAACAATTGGTATAACAAATCAAAGAGAAACAACTGTGCTTTGGGATAAAAAAACAGGTAAACCTGTTTATAATGCTATTGTTTGGCAAGACAGGAGACAAGAAGTATATTGTGAAAAATTAAGGAAGCAGAATAAAGAAACTTTAATATTTAATAGAACAGGCCTTTTAATCGACTCTTATTTTTCAGGCATGAAAATTAAATGGATTTTAGATAATGTTCCTAAGGCAAAAGTATTAATGAATAAAAAACAACTATTATTTGGAACAATAGATAGTTTTTTGATCTGGAGATTTACTAAAGGAAAGGTTCACGCAACAGATGCCACAAATGCTAGTCGTACTATGATTTACAATATTGCATCAAATAAATGGGATGATAAAATATTAAATTTGCTTAAAATTAAAAAACATATTCTTCCAGAGGTTAAAGATTGTGCTGATGATTATGGATCTACTGATTCCTCTTTAACAGGTAAACCAATTTCAATTAGCGGTGTAGTAGGAGATCAACAATCAGCTACCATTGGTCAGTGTTGTTTTGAACCTGGGTCTTTAAAAAGCACATATGGCACTGGAGCTTTTGTACTTTTGAACACGGGTAACAAAATTATTTATTCCAAAAATAGGTTATTAACGACCATTGCTTATAGAATTAATGGTAAAACTACTTATGCAATGGAAGGCTCTATTTTTATTGCTGGTGCTGGTGTTCAATGGCTTAGAGATAGAATGCAATTTTTTAAAAAAGCTCCCGAAACAGAAAAAATTATAAAATCTATGAAAGGAAATAATGATGTTTATCTAGTTCCAGCATTTACAGGTTTAGGTGCTCCCTATTGGGACTCTAATTCACGAGGGGTATTAAGTGGTTTGACCAGAGACACAGGACCAAAAGAAATAATTAGAGCTACAGTAGAGTCAGTTGCTTACCAAACGTATGATTTATTTGAAGCTATGAAACATGACGGTTTGAGACCAAAGTTAGTTAAAGTAGACGGAGGAATGGTAACGAACAATTGGTTTTCGCAATTTTTATCTGATGTAGTTGATGTTGGAGTTCTAAGACCAAAAGTGCAAGAAACTACTGCATTAGGCGCTGCTTTTATGGCAGGACTTCACATTGGAGTTTATAAATCTTTAAAAGATATTTCTAAAAATTGGGCATTAGATAAAAAATTCTCTCCTAAAATGAAAAAAAATTTTAGATCAAAACTACTTAGGGGATGGTCTAAGGCAATTAAAAGAACTTTAATAAATTAATACAATTTAAAGTTGTGTTAAAAGGTCATTAAAGAACTGTACTCTTTGGGCTTTTTTTGTTTGAATACCCTAATAAGTAAAAACAACAATAGGGGAAATAATGTTAAAAACATTTAAAACTATCTTAGCTTTTGCTGTTTCTTTTTCAATCGTATCTATTTCTAATTCAT
>Ga0233444_10001964_pt1 | contig 22275 bp, 15 predicted proteins | sample SI_124_October20_6_FD_182792 | JGI IMG/M metagenome (GOLD analysis project Ga0233444, IMG submission 182792) | Seawater microbial communities from Saanich Inlet, British Columbia, Canada - SI_124_October2016_10_MG | ecosystem: Environmental > Aquatic > Marine > Inlet | place: Canada: British... | reverse complement strand
CCGGCGGCGGGCCCGGCGGGTTGGGCGGCGGCGCGGGCGGCATGGGCAGCGAGGGCGGCGCGGGCGGCGTGGGCGGCGGCGACGGCTGCGCGGGCGACATGGCGTAGAAGGCGTGCAGCGTGCAGATGCCCACGGCCTTGTACATGGGCGCGGGCGGCGCCGGAGGCGGCGCGGCCGGCGACTGCACGGGCGGGATGGACGGCGGCTCGAAGGGCGAGGGCGGCGGCTTGGGCGGCGAGGGCGGCGGGTGCGGCGCGACCATCGTGTCGTAGTGCGGTCCGCAGTAGCAGTAGCTCTTCTCGTGCTCGTCCTCGTCCGGGTAGCCGGCGTGGTGCACCTGAAAGCTGTCGTAGCCGAAGCGGCCCAAGGCGTGGCAGCGCTGCGCGCACGAACCGGGCGAGAGCGCGGGCGCGTGCAGGAAGATGTCCATCTTGCCATCGAGGTTGAAGTCGCGCACGAAGAGCTGCTTGGCGTTGGCCATGAGGCGCGAGTCGCGCGCGTCGCCCGGGAAGCGCGAGTACGGGGCGGGGTCGTCGTCGCCAGAGAGCAGCCGCCGGTGTGGCACCGCACGGGGAGTGGCTGTGGCATTCACCGCGTCCTGCTTCACCGCGTCCTCCTCGGCAGCGGCCTGCAACCGCCTCCCCCAGGTGGAGGTCCATTTTGAGGCAGCATCCCCGTTACGCGTGCTGCACTCTGAATACCCCCAGCTGCTAACAGGGCACTTGCTGTCCGTTGGAGTTGTCCACCCGCTGTTCTCGCAGCAGGCCTGGTTCTCGGGCGTGCTCGCGTACCCCGGGTTACTGCATTTATGTATGCCTGGGACGTCGGGTTGGCACATGTCGTGCACGCAGTCATTAGGCACGATGTTGTGCATCTGAGCCCCCGCCCAGTGGTTAGGCGGTTCCTCGAATTTCTTGTACCTTGCGTGGCGGTACGTGCCCACGTCGCAAAAGAGGAGTTCCGTGATCGTCTGCGTATTTGAAGTCGCGTAGTCTCGGTGCATCTCGTGGTAAAACATCCAGCACGGCGCCTTGGGAGAAAAGCTCCCGTACCTGGTTCCATGCACTCCATTGCACGGAGTATTGTCGGTGGGGCCGTGGCCCCAGACGACGTATCGGCAACAGGCCAGATCTTGGCACAACTCCCGGCACTCGTCCCACGTTCTGAGCGTCTCCTCCGCGGGAACAAACGTTTTCTTCGAGGCTTGGGGCGCGCCGTTCGATTGAAAATAGGTGCTCATGCGGTGGTCGTACTTTCCCCAGTTCATCAGGCTGACGTCGGTTGTGTACGTTGCTGGAGCCCAGCGTCCGGCTCTCCCACCGACGAACTTGGTGACGGTGTCGGTCAGCTCTTCCCAAAGATCGTCGAGCGGCGGCGAGGGCGGCGGCGCCGCGGGCGGCGAGGGTTGGCTCGGCGGCGGCGGGGAGGGGGAGGGTGGCGGGGAGGGGGAGGGCGGCGGGGAGGGCACGGGCGACTTGATCGTGCCGGGGGGTAGGGGTGGGGCCTTGGCGCTGACGGACGGGGCAAGGCTCGCCTGCACCAGCGTCTCGGGAACGATGCGGGAGTAGTCTCCCGTTGCGAGCGTTTCCTGCGTGCCGCGGTACACGCGGACGTGGTCCCTCTGGCTGCTCGTAATCACCTCCGGGTAGTCGTCTGCATCTAACCAGGCGATCTCGATGTCCGACGTCTCCTCGTCGGCGTCGCCAAACTCGTAGGACTGCGACGTGAGGCCGTTAACAGCATCGCTCGTGCCGCACGCGCGATCAAACTCCATGGCCGCGGAGTTGCCCGCGTCGCAGCTGTACCCACCGCCCCCTGCGAGCGTCACCGCGTCGCTCGTTCGGGTAGCGCGCGTTCCAAAGAGGTAGCAGTGTCGCGCATCGGCCATTCCGCAGTCTTGTAAAAATAGGACGTGGTTGCACCCCGACGTCTCCTCGCACTCGGCTTTGCACCCCTCGGGCGTTTGGGGTCCCAAGTAGTGCAACTCGCTGTATGCAATTCCCGCGTACTGCCAGCTGTCCGTGAGCAATGCATTGTCGCGGTAAGCACGGTGCAGCCGATTGGCTTTGAGCAGGTTGGTGGTGGCGCCCGCGCTGATAGAGCTGGGGTCGTGGAGCGCGGCCTGCGTGTAGGGGCACCCCGGGCTTTCGAGACGCCGCGGTCGTTCGTTTGCGGCCACCTTTTCTTGGAAGGCCTCCCACGCGGCGGCCTCCCACGCGGCGGCCTCCCACGCGGCGGCCTCGGTGGAGTTTGCCTGCGCGCCCAGCTCCCTGCGGCCGCGGCAACGATCAGCCCATGAAGAAATTTGATTGTTGCAGCCCGCCTTGAAGTCGGCCGTGTCCTCCCAAAGGCAGTCGTACTCGCACGCGTAGCCGCCAGATGTTGCACCACAATTCACACCCTCGTGCTGGCCTTCCTGCGCGCTGCCAGACATGAGGTACAGCCGCGCGCAGGCTTTATTAGCTTCCAGCAGCTGATCGTGCACGCCGTGCCCCTGCATCCACCAAGTGTTTGGAAACCGAGCTTCCACGGTGTTTAGATCCGCATTAGGCCCGCGACGACCCTGGTAGCGATTGTCGACATACGGGTCGCCGTATCTCCAAACGTTCGCTGCAGAGCGCCCCAGGCCTGTCCAGACGCCATGATCTTGCTGAGCAAAGTACAATACCTTGAGCCTATTCATGTCCGCGTCGGTCTGCGGCTTTGCCAAACCACCGCCCCTCAAACCCTGGGTGGCGTCGTAAAAGTACCTGAAGCACTGGTACTCGGCATCTTGGCGCCCATAGATGTACTCCCCGGCGCCTGTTTCGAAAAGGATGTAGCTGGCCTGTCCACACGGTTGTGGCGGACGACTGGGCGGCGGCGGCGGCGCCGACGGCGGCGCCGCCGGAGGCGAGGGCCCCTCCGGCGGGGAAGGCGGCTGTGGGCCATCGAAGTGGGTGTTGCCTGCCATGTCTTGGGCCACCTTGTTGTCGCGCTCGAGGCTGGTGCCCACATCGACGCGCATGCACGCATTCTTGGATCCGCGGTTCCCAAAGCAAAGCAGGTTGACGAGTGCGCCGCGCATGCGCTTGGCGGCAACCGCCACCGTCTCCACGCGCGAGGTCTCCGTGCCCACGTAACGCTCCGCGAAGCCAGGGAAGCCCAGGTAGGCGAGCGCGTTTGGGCTTTCGCTGCCGGTGCCAATGAGCAGCGCTTGGTGCGCCTCGGGCCCTTCGGTGGCCACGCTCGTGAAAAAGCGCGCCGAACAGAGCGTGCGGTGCTTCGTGTCTTTGAGCGGCGTGAATTGCAGCGCGAAGTCCATGTCGGGCAGCTCGGCGACGTGGCACGTGCCCAAAGCGCCGCTCACCACGTACCCGACGCACGCCGGGTGCGTCGGGGGGCAGACGTGCTCGGCGGAGATTGCGGGCTGCCCCGCATCCGACTGGCCGCAGCAGCGCGTGGGGGTCACGCCGGGCGGCGTGTACGAGGCGCCGCACTCCTTGCCGAGCAGCTGGGTGCCGAGGCGGCGACGCGCAACGTCGGGATCGCGCACTTGTGGGCTCGTAAACACGTAGTCGTCGGTGTCCGTCGTGCCCACGAAGACGGCGCGCTCCGCCGAGACGCACCCAAAGTCCTTGCCGCGGCACGTGGTGCCGTAGCCGTGCAGCGTGCCGATGAAGTTGACCGTCGAGACGGTGGCCACGCCCGCGCCGAGCACGACGCCCATCGAGTGGAAGCCGACGCCGCCCGACGCCGCGAGCAGCGGGTTGGCCGGGTCGTACTTGGTGAGGAAGACCTCGACCGCGCCGTCCTCGTAGACGGCCACGATGTCGTCGGGCGCGACGCCGTCGACGTCGCCCGCGTAGACCTGCGCAAAGTCCTTGCGCCCGATGGGGATGCCGTGCGCGTAGTGGAAGCTTGTGCCAAAATGGGCTTCGGCGAGCAGTGTCTTGTGCTGGTAGAGGCAGTCGTTGACCGTGTTCCGCACGTCAGCTCGGCCCACATTATCGTAAAATTCGCAGTGGATCGTCGAGCCCACCGGGCATCTGGTGGGGTGGTTTGCCTGATAGGCGTCCCAGGCGTCCGAGGCAGCACCGGGCGGTCGGCAGTTGTTGTGGATCAACTCCACGCCGCTGTCGGGGCAGAGGTACCACTTGCCTTCCTCCTTTGTCATGGTACCGGCGATGTACGTGGGCGGGACGCCCCGCAAGCACACCAGAGGCACGTTGTTCAGGTAGAGCCGGTTGCCGATGACGATGTCCGGGTAGTCGTCGTTGTCAAGGTTGCCCACCGCGGCCACTTGCGACGTGTGCACCGCCGTGCCCACGACATCGGACCGGCTAAAGGCGGCTGGCACGGAGCGCGTCTCCATGCTGCCCCGCTGCGTCCACACGCGACTCGCCTGCTCCTCGCCGCGCGTCGTCACGCAGCACGCGTGGTCGCCGCTGTGCGTCTCCATCCAGCAGTAGGTGCGGTCATGAGTCCCCGGGTCGCCGAGCCGCGGCACGTTGTCGCCCCCGTAGAAGCGGCACGAGCTTGCCGCGCCTCCGTCAACTTGCGAGGTGTCGGCCGTGAAGTCGAAGGCATCGCACGCTTCGAACTCCGCGCACGCGGCGCGGCACTCGACCTCGGTGTACAGCCCGGCGGCACCACCAATGCTGCCCGACCCCTCGCCCTGCCCGGGATGGCAGAGCCGCTCCTCGGCCCCGCAGTACGCGTGGTGCGTGTTGCCGTCCGTTGGGTCGAAGCCGTTCTGCACCAGGTCGATGGGCGGCGCCGTTAGGGCCAGGTAGTCGCCGCACCCGCTGCCGTTGAGGACCAGGTCGGTGCGGAAGCTCATGATCTCGGCGACGCACGCGTCGCTCGCGTCAAAGTGCGCGCCTGCACGCAACGCGACTGCGCTAAGAGAGAGAGAGGGGGGGGGTTGGGGTTGCAAACGGCGAAGCGGTGTTCGAGAGAGGCGATTGGCGTCTCACCGTGGAACTGGTCGACGCCTGACCGCACCGCGTCGGGCCACTCCCAATGGCCGCCGTTGCCCGCTTCGCCCTCGTCCTCGTGCAGCGCGCGTTGCCCGCTCTCCGACGCGCGGCCCGTGTTCACGTACTTGCCCGACGCCTGCAACTGCTCCAACTTGGCGCCACATATGCACTCGGCGTCGACGGTGACGTACTCCTGGGGAAAGGTGTCGGCGTCGCGCGGGTTGGCGCACTCGGGCACGGCGGGCGTGCACGTGTTGTCGTTGCCCTCGCGCTGGAACGCCATCTCGCAAAAGGCCTTGCACCCCGTGGACGTGTGGTGGTAGCTGGTGTAGAAGGTCGGGCACTCGCCCTGGTTGCGGTCGGCGTTGACAAAAACTTTGGTGTATCGAGTCCACGTATTGATGTAATCGTCCCCGCATCGAAACTCGATCCCCAGGGTGGCACCCACCGGGTCGGTGCCGTCGGCGTCAAACAAGTAGCAGTGAGGGGCGTACCTGACCCGCTCGTCCTCACCCGCACACGATCCTTGGACCAGGGCGGTGGAAGACAAGGAGGTGCACCCCTCTTTCCCCTCCGGGCCACACGCATCGGTCCACATGACCTCGACGCACCCCTCGGTTTCACTGCAGCGGTCTCTGCACTGGGACCTGCTGCTGTTGCCGGGATTGCCGGGCGATCCCGGCAGCGGGTGCATCGCGTTCCTCGGAAAGAGATAGACGCCATCAACCTGGGGAGACGCGTACTCGGTGCTGGTGTAGTAGTGCACGAGGGTGCTTGGCCTGGCGCAGAATCCCAACTCTTCGGGATTCGTTTGGCCGACGACACCCGGGCCGCCGTGGATGCGAAACTCGTTGACGGCGTGGCAACACTCGAAATCGGGGACGTTTTCGTCAAAGCAGTTGCTGAATTCCGGGCCGCTCGGTTGCACCAACTCGTCTTGCGTCCGCCGGAACTGGGACATGTCCCGGTCCGGGCAGACGCCCGGCTGCGAGCCGTACGGGCACGCAAAGTCCATGTGCACAAACGGGTGCTTTTTGTCGGGCAGATACGTGTACGGCACGTGCAGCGGGACGCGGAACGAGCCCTCACCACCGTCGCTGCACACGTGCTCCACCCATCGGTCCTTGCTCTCGTCGTCCGAAGAATACGCGTCGAACCAGACCTTCCACTCCCGGACGAAAGTTCTGTCGTCGCTGACGCCTCCGTTTTGTACCTCGGTTCTCGGATACCCGAAGACTGGATAGACCAGCGTGCCCGCCGGCGTGCCGGCGCTCACGAGCGTGCCGGTCACGATGTTGGGAGGCGGCGTGCACACCGAGTGCGCGCTCGACGCCGCTTGCACGTAGATGATCTTCTTGTGGTACTTGTTTTTGTTGTACTCCATGGTGCCGTTGCCGTTGCCGCTGCCGATGATTGTATCCACGGTACTCTGAACAAGACTGGTCCGAACCGTGAACGCGGCAACGGCGCTCTTGTAAGCGGTTTCCGCCGCGAACGCGCACCGGCGATCCGACGTGCCTCGACCGCACGCCCTCGTTTCGATGTCGGCATGCCGGCCGTTCACTGCCCAAGACAGCCCGAAGTCGACGGTAGCGAAGGAGTCGTCGGAGAAATCGAGGCACTCGTGCAAGCAATCGTGGGTGAAGCACTCTGTAGCACCGCACGTGTTCTCTTCCGCGACTTCGACCCTTGCGGTGCGCTTGGGCATGCGCCAACCACAGTCGGTCACGTCCGTGTTGGGCTGGCACGGGGCTTTGCCAGGCGGGTAGTCGCTCCACATGAGCCCGTCCTCGCACCTGCCGTTTCCGATGCGCGAATTGCCAGCGAAGTCGAGCCCCTCGCACGAGTCGTCCGGCTCGTCTGGTCCCGCCTGATCCAACGGGAACGCGAAGCGCCTCTTGGGACACTTTCCGTGCGTGCCGTAGAAGCACAAGTCAAACGGCTCGTCGTACTCCGTGGCATCAAGGCTTTGGCAACCCTTGCAATTCGTGGCCCCCGCACCGGGCCCGCCGTCTTCGCACGTAGCTGGCATGTACAGCACTTTCCCAGTCCGACGACTGACGCAGTAGTCGTGCGACGAGACATTGGCCTTGTAGCTCGAGCCGAAGAAGGGCACGTCCTGGTTCGGCTTGTACCCGAAGTCAAACCAGGAGCCAGCAAACCCAAAGACGACCATGGGAGAGGCGCCGCACGTCTTCGCGTTTGTTCCGAGGTCGCAAATGACGTTGTCGTCGGTTTGTTGCATGTTGGTGCGGTCCTTGCAGTTGACGCCGTCCTCGCTGTCCGCTGCAGTGTACTTGAGCGACGCCATCAGCTCTTTGGCCTTGGTGGTTTCGCCGGGGCCTAGGGTGTAATCAGCGTACGCCATGACGTCTATCCACGGGCAGTCGTCATTGGCTTGCTCAAAGACGTCGTTGGCTCCCTTTGCAACGAGGGATTGCTTGAACCCACCGTTCCAACGCACGTCGCGAGAGTTCTGGCCGGAGCAGCGGTCGGCAGGCTCGTAGATGTCGCGGTGCACCGCAAAGGGCGGCCAGTCGTTTGCAGGGTCCCAGCGCCAGCACTTTTTCTGGACGGGCACGTACCGGTCCAGCACCGCGTCGTAAGCCGGCACGCGCAGCCCGTCGGTGCTTGCGATGCCCGAAAGCTCACAGCGGATCGCGCCCGGCGGCGGCACGGGGGGGGGCGGTGCGAAGGGAGGCTTGGGCGGCGGCGGCGAGGGTGGCGGGTAGGCCACGTCGTTGCTGGCCAGCGTCGTCAGCAAAATGGAGGGGGTCACGATGTTGCTCGCGTCGCGCCTGGGCCGGCAGCTGTACTCCTCGTCGTCCAGGTCGAACTCGGACCACCAGAGGCACACCTTGGAGGTGGACGGGTTGCACGGGCCCTCCTCGGAGGAGTGCACGACTGCGGCCAAGATGTCCGTGTCCAACCACGTGTCCACGTGACCCAGGCGCAAGACGAAGCGCGCGTACTCGTAAAAGGCGCTCCATATCTGCGCATCGACGGCCGAGCGCGTGGCCAGGAAGAGGCCGCAGTCGCCCAGGCGCTCCGCCGACGCAGTGGCGACACTCGCGTCGCCGTGCGCCGCGTCGACGAGCCACACGCCGTGTGGCGCCAGGAGCTGGTGCCGCTCGACGATCTCGTCGCACTGGTCGAGCGTCACGCCGTGGCTCATGTGCAGTGCGTGCAGCATGCGCCCCCGGCCGGTACCGTAGCTGAAGCGCGAGAAGCCCTTGCCGGCTTGCGCGTGGCCCGGGTAGTTGAACTCCTCGCCGTCGAGCCCGAGCCCGCCAAGCAGATTTTCCTGGTTGCTCGGCACCACCTCGTGCCGCGTGATGCGCCGCGTGCACTCGTACGGGCACGCGCTGCTGCGGTAAGTGCCCTGGTCAATCAGCCTGCGCGCCGTCGTGAGGATGGCCGTCTGCGAGAAGCCCGAGTGGAAGGGGGCGCGGAAGCCGGTCTCGCCGCTGGTGCCGCCGCCGCACGCGGGGCCGAAGCCGCAGTACAGGTGGAAGAGCGCGTTTGAGCCCTCGTCGGAGCCCTCGGGCCGGCTGTTGTACGTCGCCGGGCTCCAGATGCGCAGGCCGGTCACGCCGTCGGGCGGCGGGGCGGGCGGCATGGGCGGCAGCGGCGGCACGTTGGGCGGCGGCGGCCGCGGCGGCGCGGGGGGCGAGGGCGGCGGCGGCAGCGCGTGCTCGAGGTTGTGCAACGCAAAGGTCTCGACCTGCCGCGTGGGTGGTTGGGGTGCCGGTGGGCGCACGCGCCCGCGATCGTGCGCGCTGCGGGGCTGGGTTTGAGCGAATGCGCCTCACCATGCTGTGCGCGAGCGCGCAGTCGGAGCGGTTGTCGCACGCGGCGCGGCACTGCGTGTCGATGGGCTGCAGGCTGTCGCTCGCGTCGCGCGTGAGGAAGACGGAGCCGTCCTGCAGCACGGCGCCCGCCTGGACGGGCATGCCCTGGCACACGGCGCTCGCGCCCTGCAGGCCCTTGCGGTAGACGACGGAGCGCTCCGAGCCGCCGCTCACGCCGACGCACAGCTTGATGCGGTAGGCGCGCTTGCGCGTGTTCGTCGGCACGTGCTCGATGTGCGCGTCGTTGCCGGGCGCGAGCCAGTTCTCGGTCGAGCACACGCAGCGCCGGTCGGCAAGCGCCTCCGACTCGTCGAAGATCATCGTCTGCGCGTGCATGCGGTCGGCGCCGTGCACGCTCCCGGAGCACTCGCGCAGGCACGCGTTGAGGTCGTCCACGACGCCCGTGCGGTCAAAGTACGTGCCCGCGCTGGCCGCGAGCGAGGCCTCGGCGACGTGGTACGACGGCTCGAGCGCGAGCTTGTAGAAGACGGTCGACTGCTCGGCGGCCACGAAGAGCGAGTCCCACGGGTCGCGGTGCACCGCGTAGAGGTTGACAAACTGGCGGTACCGCAGGCCGAGGTCGTGCACGCCGATGCCCACGTAGTTGTTGACGAGGGTCGCCGTCTTGAGGAAGACGGCCATCGCCAGGTCGTTGGGCGCCTCGTGCGAGGGCGCCGCGGTCGCCGCGGCGCTCGTATTGGACAAATCTTTGTAGGCGTAGCACACGCACGTCGAGGGGACGGTGTCCGTGTTGAAGCCCTCGAAGAGCCCCTGCCGCAGGTCCACCTCGACCATCTCGACGTCGTCGTCGTGGTGGCGCAGGCAGTGCGAGGCGCACACGTCGCGCCAGAAGGCGATGGCCGGCAGGCCGCCCACCGAGTTGGGCATGCGCTCGTAGCCCGTGATGCCCGTGCTCGGCCACCAGTGCGGCTTGTGCCCCATGTAGGCGTCGAGCGCGTGCGTGCTCAGCACGAGCGCCGCGACGCGCGCCGGGTCCTGCCGGTAGCCGGCCATCAGGTGCGCCGTCTGCGCGCGGTGCGCGGGCGAGTCGACGTACCGCAGGACGCTGTCGCCCTGGCCGTTGATCCAGAGGTGCCCCGGCCCGATGAGCGCGCGGCCGCGCGTGAGCAGCGCGTGCGCCTGGTAGAGCACGGCACTCGGGACGACGGTCGTGGCCCGCGCGCGCAGCGACAGCGCGCTCCAGCCCGCCTGCGAGGTGCCCTCGTTCCTGTTCGGTACAGAAAAAAACACGTCGGGCTTGTGGACAGGGCTGCACTGCGTGTGCGTGCGTGTGCGTGTGCGTGTGCGTGTGCGGGTTCAAGTGCATTCTTGACGTGTTGCTCTGTTCGGTGAAACAGCTGCAGGTGCAGAAGTCAAACTCCAGCCGCGGCGGCGGCGGCGGGAAGGGCGGCGGCGGCGGCGGCGAGGGCCGCGGGCTGCGGGGCGGCGGCGGCGGCGAGGGCCGCTGCGCATCGCGCAGCGAGGTCGCCAGGATCGCCTCCGGGGTCTGCATAGACGGCAACGGCGGCGGCGGCGGCGGCGGCGGGATGGCGGCGAAGATGTCGGCGGCCCAGGCGGCCGCCTGCTGCTCGACGGAGCCGGTGAGCCGGCGACCGGAGTAGGCCCCGACGGGCTGGGCGGCAATGCCGACGCGCGAGGACACGCGCGAGGACACGGTCGTGGCGGCGCAGTTGCCGAGCCGAATGGTTTCGGGAGTGCAGTACGCGATGGTGCGTGCCGGGCCGCAGCGCGTCGACATGGTGCCAAATCCGCACCGGTTGGACACCGAGTTGGGCCCGCCGTCGTGACACCGCGTGTCCACCACGACGGCGCCGCCGTTGGCCACCGTGCGCGAATCGAACTCCTCGTCTGTGTGGTACGCGTTGCCGTCGGTGTCGACCCAGCACGAGTCGTGACACGAGCCGCTCGTCTCGCCGCTGTTGCGCACGCAATTCACGTCGGTGGTCGCGTCCTGTGTGCGCGGGTTGCAGTCCGCTGTTGACGTGCCGTAGTCGCACCCAAACTGCGTTGAAGTCGCATCGGTGGTCAGGTAATCGCCCGACCAGGAGACGGCGGTCGCGTCAAATCCACCGTCGGAGCAGCGGTAGACCCAGCCGCTGGGCTCCGTGTCGCTGCACTGTCCGGTGGTGCGCTTATCCGCAATCTCCGCGTCGGTGCCCGCGCAGTCGAAACGCCAGGCCCCCAGAACAGTGCCGTCGGGGTAGAAGCGCGCGCGGCAGGTTTCCAAATTGCCCTCAAACCCAAACGGCGGCGGCGGCGGCGGCGGCGGCTCCTGCGGCAGCGGCGGCGGCGGCGCGGGCGAGGTGTGGTTGCTCGCGCCCAAGAAGGAGGCGTCGCCGATCTCCTGCGACTCGCGCACGCCCGAGGAGGCGCAGTCGGTCGCGTCGGTGCCCAGGCCGCAGACGCTCGTGATGCCGCCCGAGTGGGTGTCCGTGATGAAGGCGCTGCCGTAGCCGCCGTCCTCGCAAACGCCGTTGCGCGCGGTCGCGCACGAGTCGTCGGCGGCGATGGCGCGCGTGTTGGTGCGGAAGCCGCACGCCGCGCACTGCGTGCCAAACTCGCACAGCGTGGGCAGGAAGGCGCCCTTGCCGCCGTCGAGGCAGCGCGCGTCGTCGCGCGACGTCTCGGGCAGGACGCACGAGTTGCCGCACTCGGTGAAGGGCGCCTGCGGCGGCCGCGGCGGCGAGGGCGTCGAGTAGGGCGGCGGCCGCGCGGGCGGCGGCGGCGCGTGCTCCGCGCCCGTGACCGTGAAGGCGCGCAGCGCGGTCAGGTGCTCCGACGCGCAGTTGCGCGCGCAGAAGGCCTCGCCGTCGTTGTTGCCTGGGCAGTTGAAGTTGCGGTGGCTCTGGCGCAGCGCGAGGTCGAGCGTGCGCGCGTTGACGAGACGCTTGACGAGCGCGCCCACCTGGCCGTAGTCGGCGTTCCACGTGAGCTCGGCGCCGCCGGGCATCGTCTCGCCCGCTTCGAGGCTCGGCAGCGCGTGGAACTGCTCGGCGTACTGGGTGGGTGGCGGCGGCGCGAGCAGGCTGCCCCACGGCGCGCTGCCGTCGCCGAATGTCTTGGGCGCGTTGGCGCACGCGCAGTAGGGCAGGTCGGAGAGCGCGCAGCGCATCGGGTTGGTGCTGCCAAACTCTTCTTCCATCTCGGGCAGGATCGAGTGAAAATGGCCGCCGTTGCGCCCCCCGTAGGAGCAGCCGCGAAAGCAGCCGACCTCGGACGCGAGGCCCTCGCAGGGCGCAAAGGTGATGCGCAGCACGTCGGCCGTGCCAAACTTGCGCGCGTGCTCGCGCACGGCCACGCGGCACGTGGCGTACGAGACCGGCTCGCAGTCGCGGTCCGAGTCGGTCTCCGTATCGCGCTCGCGCTCGTAGTAGGGCGGCATCGGCGGCGGCGGCGGCGGCGGCGGCGACGGCGGCGGGCGCGACGGGTCGGCGTCCAACGGCCCGAGCGGCGGCGGCGGCGGCGAGGGCGGCCGCGGCGGCGAGGGCGGAACAAGCGCGCAAGTCTGTGGAAAGAAACGCGTGGCTCGCGGACAGGGGTGTGCATGGGCAAAGGGGTGCGGGTGTGCGGGCGTGCGGGTGCGTGGGTGTGCGGGTTTTAGAACGCGTTGCTTTTACCTTGTCGTACATGGACTGCAGCTCGTCGTGCATGATGGGCGGGCACTCGCGCTTCAGGAAGTCGATGCAACTGTCGTGCGCGCAGCCCTCGCTCGGGCAGCTCAGGAAGCCGTCGTCGTTTCCGCCCGCGTGGCTCTCGCCCTCGCACGAGTGCCAGCAGATGCGCTCGCAAAAGGGCGACACCATGCCCGCGCCGACGATCGACTGGAAGGAGCTGAGCGTCTGCGCCACGGCGCGGCAGATCTCGCGGTGCGACTCGCCCTCGAGCCCGCCCTTGCAGATGGCCAGCACGCGCGGGCGCACCTCGCGGCGCACGTAGATCTCGAAGGCGGCGCGCTTGAGCGACGGCGGCGGCGGCGGCGCGCGCACCGGGTCGTAAAAGTGCACCGTGGTGTCGCCGGGCGGTGGCGGCGGCGCGGCGGCCGCGGCCACGGTGAGCAGCCCGCTCGCCTGCTTCGAGTCGCACGGGCGCAGGTGCGCGAACATGCGCGCGCGCGGGCCGAGGCCCGACGAGATCAGGATGCACCGGTCCTCGCCCTGCCGGTACACGAGCTGCGAGGCGTCCTCCGTCGGCCAGTGCATCACCACGTCGCCGCCGTCCGTGTTGGGCGTGGCGCCCCAGAAGGCCGTGACGCCCTGCTGCCGCGCGAGCGCCATCATGGACATGGACTCGACGATGGTGCGCGGCAGCGGCAGCCCGCGCGAGCCCGGCGCCGGGTACCGCGCGTTCGGCACCTCGTACGCGGCGGCGGCCGCGTCGGCGTGTGTGAGCACGCGCGCGTCGTCGAGCGTCGAGGGCAGGCCGATGCAGAGCGGATCTGCGTGCGCAACCGGTGGGCGTTGGTGCAAGGGCGGGGCGTGAGTGCGTGGGCAGGTTTGAGGGCGCTGACGCACTGTCGAGCCCGGGCGCGCTCGCGGAGCACTGGCGCTCCGACTCGATCTGGCGCGTGTAGAGCTCGACGCCAAAGTCCTCGAGCTTGCACGCGCCGCTGTGCTGCAGCAGGTAGCACCAGCCCGTCTGGTCGACGTACGAGAAGGGCATCGCGCGCTTGAAGGCGAAGGCGTTGCACTCGTCGGTGCGGCTCGCGTTGGCGTCCTGCTTGGTGGCCTCGCAGAGCGCCTCGCACTGCGCGCGAGGTTGAAGGGGCTTGTGTCGATTTTCCTCTGCCTGGTTGGTGGTTAGGGTTCGATTTCTGGAGCATTACCGATCCGGCGGTGATGCCCGGGATGCCGCCCTTGCCGTAAAACTGCATCACTTCGTGCGTGATCAGCGCGTCGGTCATGCGCGTGTTGTACTCGAGACGCTGCATCAGCCGCCGCCCGTAGCCGTAGCTGGTCGTGCTCGTTGTGCCCACCGCGCTTTGCGCGAGGTCGGGCGCGTCCGCGCCGGCCGCGGCGTTGCCCGCGTTGACCGCGGTCGCGTCGGCCACGGCCCCGAGCTCGGCGCGCAGCAGCTCCTCCTTGACGCCGCCGAGCAGGCTCTTGAGGACCGGGTTGTTCTCGCCCAGCCCGTCGATGAGTGCGTTGGTGCCCTTGAGCGCTTTGGACGAGTCCTGCGCCCACTGCGCCTCGTCGGTCTTGCGCGGCTCCGGGTAGGCCTCCAGGTCGCCGAGGCGCTCGCGCTGCCGGCGCAGGCTGGTCGCGCCGGTGCTGGCCGACTCGAGGCGCACGGGTGGCGGTGGCGGGTACGGGTAGGCGATGCGCGCGAAGCACGCCGACGCGCGGCGCTTCTCGTCTGCGAGCAAGAGGGCAAAGCGGGCGTCAGCGCAAAACGCGCGCGGGCGTGGCCGGGTCTCGAGCGCACCCAACACGCGCCGCGCGAAGAGGCAGCTCGAGCGCTCCTCGCTCTCGGCGCCCTTGACCGCGTCCGTGTTCATGTCGAGGCCGTAGTCGGCGAGGCGCGGCAGCGGGATGCACTGCTCGGCGTCCTGCGCAGGGGCGGGCGGGGCACGCGTCGGGCCAGGGCGCGCCGCGCGCGGGTTGGAGTGGCCGCGCGTGCCCGGTAGTACGGCGGCGGCGTCACGGGCGGCGGCGGTGGCGACGGCGGGTGGGGCGCGTAGGCAAAAGTGCGCGGGGGCGGGTCCGGCGCGGGCGGCGGCGATGGCGGCACGAGCGTCTTGGCGTGCACAAACTGGCCGTTGACAAAGGCGAGCCCGGGCGAGCGCTCGAGCATGTCCTGCACGACGCCGCAGCTGCGCGCGTTCGCGTTGCAAAAGGCATCGTCGATGGCCGTCATGCCGCCTGCAAGGCGTGCCGCCAAGCGGTAAGCGCGTGCGCGCGTGCGTTGGTTCGAAAGTGCGGCTGCTTACTCCGCACGCGCGTGCGCGCCGCGAAGGTCTTGAAGGAGTCGCCGCCCTCGAAGGTGGGCACCATGAACTTGTAGTTCTTGACCGTGCAGTTGGCCGCGGCCGCGTCGTCGAAGGCGTCGCCCAGCACAAACTGCGAGAGCTCGGTGAGCGAGACGATCGTCGAGAAGTCGTGCTTGTACTGCGAGCCGTCGACGCCGCCGCACGTGGACAGGCACTGGATGCTGGCCTTCTTGCACAGCACCTGGCTCTGGCCGCACGCCGCGAGCTCGTAGCCGAACTGGTGCATCCAGCGACCGGCGTCGGAGAAGATCTCGTACTTGAACCGCCGGCACGTGACGAAGAGGAACTGGCTGGCCGTGTGGCCGAGCGAGCCGGGTGCCAGCTTGTGGAAGTCGTTGGGCGCGTCGTACGTGAGCCCGCGCGCCTCGGCCTCGCTGCGCTCGTTGCGGCACCTGTGTGCGCAGCAGGTGGTCGGGGTTGAGGGGGGGGGCGGAAGGGCGGCGTGCAAAGTTCCGGGGGTGGGTTCGAGGCGGTTTTTTCCCCACATGTGGTAGACGAAGACGGCGGCCTTCTCGTCGAGGTCCTCGTCCTCGCGCACCGTCTCCCACTGGTGCGCCGCCTGCACCAGCTCGGCGAAGAGCTGGCTGTTGCCCGGGCCGGCCTCCCCGGCCATGTCGAGCACCGCCGCCGCGTACGAGTCGAAGATGCGCGCGTCGATCTGCGCAAAGCCGGCCGTGTACCGGCCGGCGCGCCACTGCCGGTACGGCAGCGCCTCGATGCCGCGCGGGCCGCACGCCTGGGCGTAGAAGGAGCCGTTGGCGAGGCAGTGGTCGGTCACGTTGCCGGTGAAGGTGTTGAAGCCGCTCGACGAGAAGAGGCTGCCGATGCTCGCCGCGAGCAGCCAGAGCAGGCGCACCTCGGGCACCTGGTCGGGGTTAAGGGCGTGGACTGCTGGGTGGCCGAGTGTGATGCGTGTGGCACGATCGGGTTTGGGCGTGGTCAAAACTCGCCTTGCACACGAAGCACTTGGCGCAGTTGTCGGAGGCGCTGGTGCCGAGGAAGTCGGAAAAGTCGTCGGCGAGCGAGAACTCGTTGACGGGGTTGCCCGCGCTCGCCGTCTCGGGCTCCTCGTTGTTGATGGGCGTGCCCGTGCGCCCGTCGGTGGTGCGGCCCTTGGTGGTGAACTCGCCCGTCTTGAAGCCGTTGCTGAAGCGCTTGCCGGTGCGCGAGTTGAGCATCGCGTCCATGATGGCCGTGAAGCGGTGCAGCACGATGGGCACGCCCGTGAACACGAGCAGGTCGGTCGTGATGCTGGGCCCCTTGAAGCACGTCTCCTCGACGCACCTGCCGAATTGGACGAACTGGGATTTCTGTGGCAGCAGTGGGTGACGCGTGTGACAGGTTCGATTTTTTTTATCGCATACTCGAGCTGGTCGTTCCACCCCGACGGCGCAAAGAGGTCGAGCACGCACATGAGCAGGTCGATGGCCGCGAAGAGCATCGGCAGCGCCAGCTCGGTGAACATGACCACGAGGAAGTCGACGCCGACGCCCATGAGCGTCGTGAGCAGCCCCGACTTGACCAGCATCTTGGCGGTCGTCATGAGCTGCTCGAGCACGATCTGGATCACGTCCATGATCACCGAGAAGCTCGAGATGAGCACCTCCTGCGCGATCGCGAAGAACATGTCGCACAGCATCGGGAAGATTGCGAGGAAGAAGGTCGAGAGCGCGTCGAGCGCGGAGACGAGGGGGCCGAGCCGGAAGGCGGGAATCACGACGTCGTCTTCGGCCGCCAACGCGCGCAGCTGACGCGCGGTGGCCAGGCCGAAGACGAAGGTCTCGTTGCTCACGGCGGCGATTGCGAGCGCGCGGCGCGCGGCGGCGGTGGCGTCGCCCATGCCCTTGTAGCTCTGGCTCTGCGCGGCGTAGTTGGGCGCGTTCTCGTCCGACTCGAGCTCCTTGGCGTAGTGGTCGTACCGGCCACACCAGGCCATCGCGTCGGCGCTCGCCGTGCAGTCGACCCCGGTGTAGCCAAAGTCGTCGGGCAGCACGCCGGGGAAGGACTGGCGCAGGAAGACGATCGAGAAGATCTCGAGCGCGAGGCTGATGATGGGCTCGAGGATGTAGTAGACGGCCGAGTTCCACACGGGCAGCAAGCCCACGTTGATGATGTCCACGCCGGCGTTGAAGACGATCGAGGTGGTGTCCCACCCGACCTCCACCACGTTGAAGAAGGTCGAGGCCTGGTTGAAGGCCGTCTCGGGTTCCTTGTCGATCCAGAAGAATAACTGCGCGGCACGCGCTGGGGGCGGTCAGCAACGAGCGGGCGTCGTCGCCATCCCCGCAAGCCAACAACGCGCACGAAACGCGCCGTCGAACCTGCGCGCGCGCGCGCGCGCTTCGGGTGTTCGAAGTGGCGCGTGATTGCCTGGTGCACGATGAAGAGCAGCAGCAGCACGAGCATCGCCACGTAGGTGGCCTGCACCATCTGCGCCAGGCCAAGCGTCGCGCTCCTGACGGCGCCGAAGGCGTTGCGCAGCGTCTTGGCCAGCACGGCGGCGTCGGCGGCCGCCTTGGCCGCGCCGGGGCCGGCCCCGGCCGCGCCGGGGCCGGCCATGCCGGCCATGCCGCCCATCTTTCCCATCGCCGCCCGCATGGTGCCACGCGATGGGCGAGTGGGGGGGGGGTGTGTGGGGTGTGGGGGGCCGACGGCGCGCCCTCCACTTACTGTGGGTCGTGCCACTCCAGTAAATGAAGGCGGGCGTCCGCTAGCGGCGATTTACCCAACGTGGCAAGCAAGTGGGTGGGGAGGCCGTCGCGCCATGGCGAAGGCTCTCCAGCGCCAATGCTGCCTCTCGTGCCTGTCGATCGCGTGCCAGGTCGTCATCGCGGTGGCCTTCTTCCTCCTGGCCTTTTATGCGGCCAGTCTCATCCTGAGACCGCTGCAATTGGTGGGCATCTCGTCGATTCCGCCCGGGATCGCCTACTACGACTACCGGCAGGGCCGGTTCTAGAGCGGCGGCGGATAACGCCCGCGGGCGACGACACAGTGTAAGGGCGGGTGGGGGGCGAGGGCCATGGTTCTGCTGCTCGTCGTTGGCGTCCTTGGCTTCTCGCTCGAGGGCCGAAGACTCGAGGACAACGGGGAGCCCTGCAAGGCGAGCTGCGACGCCGGCTTCGACCAGGACTGCGACGAGCAGGACACGCGCGGCGCGTGGACACGGAGCTGCGACCTGCACCCCACCACCAACTGCGACGACGACTGCCACTACCCGCCGCCGCCGCCGGTCGTCCCGTGGCTCGGGGCGGAAGGCACGCACCCCTCGCCCCCGCCGCCGCCGCCGCCGCCCGAGGAGGCGCCGCTCTGGTTGGGCGTGTTGCTCTTTGCGATCGCGCTCGTCTTCCTGTGCTGCGTGCTCTGCTGCGTCACCTACCGCGTGGGCAGCGGCCGCGCGCGCGACTGGGTCGCGTACTGGTGCTGCTGCTGCATCGAGGGCGCGCGGTCGGGGCGGTGGCGCGAGGAGGAGCGGCAGCAGCGCGCGCAGCAACAGGTGGAGCTCGAGCTGGCGGCCGACGACGCGGCGGCCGCTGCCGCCGCGACGCGCGCGAAGCCCGGGCTCGAGCTTCCGACGCTCGTGTTCTAGCAGCGGGAGCGCGTTCGCGCCGGCCGCGTGGCGTTTGGTGAGTGTGCGGTTAAAAAAACGCGAGCGTGCGCTATAGCCGCCCCCACTTGGTAGCGCGGAGCGGGTGCGTGGGGGCGTGGCCCGACGCCTCGCCAGGGCGCGCGCGATGTCCGACGCGGAGTCGGAGCAGTCCTCGGTGCCGCCGGCGGCCAACCCGACCGCCGTGCCGGCGAGCGCGCACCAGGACGCGGGCGATGCCGGGGGCGCGGGCGCGGGCAGCCCGATGCACCCGGTCTGGCAGGCCGCGGCGGGGCGCGCGCAGTCGGCGTCCGCGCGCAAGCCCGTTGGCGGGGCGGCGACGCCGCTGCCGACGCGGTTCGCCCCCATCTCGGCGCTCGCGCTCGAGCGGCGCGTCCGCGGCGAGATGGACGGCGCCTCGAGCGTCGGCTCGAACCACGGCGACGCGCCCGCGCGGCGGCGCAAGAGCGCCAATGCCGGCAAGGGCGGAAAGGCGCGCGCGCGCGCGCGCGACTACGACGAGGACGGCGAGGACGGCGAGGACGGCGAGGACGGCGAGGACGGCGAGGACGGCGAGGACGGCGAGGTGGACAGCGACGTGCTCGCGGGCGCCGCCTTTGGCGGCGCCGTCTCGCGCAAGCGCCGCGCGCCGGCGGAGCCGTCGTGCGCGTCGTCCGACGGCGAGGACGCCTGCTCGCTCGCGTCGAGCGCGCTGCAGCGCGAGTGCGTGCACGAGAGCCGCCAGTCCATGTCGGGCTGCGTGGGCTGCATGCAGCCGAGCAAGGTGATCGTGGTCGACGAGTTTGTCAACAAGCACTGCGACAAGATGGCCGAGCAGGAGCTGTTCAAGATGGCCGGGCTGGTGTACCAGGACAAGGTCGTCGGGCCGGCCAGGGCCGAGGGCGTCGCCGTGCCGCGCTGGGACTGGAAGACGATCGCGGTCCACTACCAGTTCCACCGGATCGACGTGCGGTACCGGCGCATCATGAACATTCGCGGGCTCGGCGAGGTGCAGAAGATGCTGCAGCTCTCGATGATGCGCGTCGACGAAAACGGCGAGCAGCACGTCGACCCGTCGACGCACGACCGGTACATCAAGACCGCCGACCGGCACTCGCGCGAGATCTCGCTGCTCCAAGACGCCAACGTGGCCGGCCGGCCGCGCGGCGCCCGGTAGCCGCGCCCACGCGCGCGCCGCGGCGCGCGTGGCGCCGGGCGGGGGTGCTTGGCGCCAAGATTGCATCGAATTGTGGCGCGCAATTCTTTTGAAACACAGACTGTTCCTATCGCAAAAAATAGCTATAGGAACACGAAAAATCTTTCGAGCGACTTGGCCGGTTCTCGAGGAGGCGGCGCCCCGCCGATAGGAACAGCCTGATAGCTATCTGTTCCTACCTGTTCCTATCTTTCGAGCGGGCACGCCCATGTTAGGAAGGGGTGGGAGGGGGTGTAAATGCACAGCCAACGGAAACCCGCCCGCTCGAAAGATAGGAACAGATAGGAACAGATAGCTATCAGGCTGTTCCTATCGGCGGCGCGCCGCCTCCTCGGGATCGGGCCAAGTCGCTCGAAAGATTTTTCGTGTTCCTATACCCATTTTTTTAGCTATAGGAACACGGAGAATCGCTCGAGCGACTTGGCCGGGTTCGGGGGAGGCGGCGCCGCGCCACGGCGCGGCTCAGGCATGCCGCCCGCGGTGCGCATTCGCGTCCGCGCTCATGGCCACGACGACGTCGTGCGCGAGCCGCGCCGGTCGCGCGATCCACGAGTCGCGGAGCGCGACGCGCGCCAGCTCCTTCTGCCGCTTCCGGATCAGCGCGGCGTCGCCCTCGATGGTGGCGTCGACGCACTGCTTGCACGCGAGGTTGATCGCCGCCGTCGCGTCCGCCTCGCTCAGCAGGCGCACGTCGTCGTCGCTCTCGCGCAGCAGCGCGTTCAGCGTGCTCGCCGCGCGCTCGTCGTCCACGAGCGACCGCAGCGTGGCGTGGTTGTCCAGGTTGGCCCCGTAGGCCACCATGCGCCCTCGTCGCGTCAGCTCGAGGTAGAGCGTGCTCGGCCCGTACCACGCCGAGGCGTTCGGCAGCCCGACCTCCGGCACGGCGCGCCGCAGGATGCGCGCCGTCAGCGCGGCGCAGTGCGCCGGCGTGCCCGGCTGGTCGTCGAGCCAGCCCGCAAACGCGCGCAGCGGCGGCACCGAGAAGGGGTAGTTGAGCAGCCGCGACATCGACGGGTAGGGCGTGTGCACGTGGTCGTGGCACTCGGTGCGCACGCGGTCCACGGCGTCGATCGAGAAGATGGGCACCGCCCTCCACGAGCCGCCGTTGCCCTTGGGGTTGAGGTAAAAGTCCAGGCCGTTGCCGTACCCCGTCGACCAGTCCGCGCCCTTGCTGCCCAGGTAGGTCGAGAAGTGCTGCGCGTCGGCGCCGGAATGCGCCGGTATGAGCAGCTCGACGTGCGTGATCGCCGGCGAGGGCTGCATGTGCTGCACGAGGCTGTCGAGCGCGCGCGCCGAGTAGGAAAAGGTCTCGCCCGGGCGGTCGGCCTCGAGGAAGATGCCCAGCACAAAGTCGTACGGCCGCGCCTCGGCGGGCGCGTCGCCGCCGCCCTCGGCCCTCCTCGCAGCGTCGACGAGCGCGCTCGTGTCGCCAGGCGGGTTGTTCGACCGCCCACCGCCCGAGGGCATGCCGTCGTTCCCCGACGGCCAACCGCCGGCGTCGCCAGACCCCCTTCCCATGCGCGCGCGCGCGCGCCCCCAAGCGGCGGGTGGTGGGAAAAAATAAACGCCGCGCCTCCCTTGGTTAGACCAACGAGGCGCGCACTAAATCTAACCCACAGCTCCCGATTCGCGCGCGGCCCGGTGGCTAGCGTGGTCGCCTCACCGCGGCGCCAGCGTCTCCGCGCCCGACCCGCGCCCGACCCGCGCCCGACCCGCGCCCACCCGCGCCCACCCGCGCCCGACCCGCGCCCACCCGCGCCCAACCCGCGCCCGACCCGCGCCCGACCCGCGCCGGCTCAGGCCTTGCCCGCCCTCTTCGCCGCCGCCTTGGGATTGCTTGCCGACGCCTCGCGCGCCGCCCGATTCGCGTCGCGCATCGCCTTCTTCTCGAGCTTCTTGGCCAGCAGCTTGCCCGCGTACGCGGCTTGGTCCTTCTGGATGCCGCCATTCTCAACCAGATCCGCCTCGATCTGGCGCTCGTCGTCGCCGACGCAGCGCAGGAGCTTGCCCGCGACGTCGCACGTCTGCGAGTGGCGCACGAGGCCGAGCGGCGGGCCGCAGCTGAAGCGCAGCACGCGTCGCAGCGGCTTCACGGCCCCGTCCATGATCGCCGGCGTGATGGTGGTGCTGCCCTGGTCGAGGGCCGCCTGCGTCGCCTTGAAGAGCAGCTCGCGCGCAAACACCTCGGTGCCGGCGCGGAAGATCGCGGCCGCGCCCGGCGGGAGCGGCTCGTTGGCCAGGTCGGAGCGCAGCTTGAACTCCTCGAGGTTGCCGTAGGCCGGGTCCTCGGGCATGCAGGGCTTCCAGTGGCACGCGCGCACCACGTCCGCGATCGGGACGAGGTTTGACGCCACGTCCTTGCTCTGCCCAACCCCCGGGCGCTGGTTGCTGAAGCCGCCCTTCTTCGCGAGCTGACGGAAGCCGCGCGTCTTGGCCAGGCGGCGCGGCTTGCTGATCGCGTACTTCTCGGCCGCGGCGGCCTTCTTCTCGGCCTTCTCCTTCTTGACGCGCTCGCGCTCGGCGGCCGCCTCCTCGTCCTCCTCCTCGTCCTCCTCCTCCTCCTCCTCCTCCCCCCCCCCCTCCCCCCCCCCCTCCTCCCCCCCCCCCCCCCCCCCCTCCCCCCCCTCCCGCCCCCCCCCCTCCCTCCCCCCCCCTAC
>Ga0233444_10001963_pt1 | contig 22289 bp, 19 predicted proteins | sample SI_124_October20_6_FD_182792 | JGI IMG/M metagenome (GOLD analysis project Ga0233444, IMG submission 182792) | Seawater microbial communities from Saanich Inlet, British Columbia, Canada - SI_124_October2016_10_MG | ecosystem: Environmental > Aquatic > Marine > Inlet | place: Canada: British... | reverse complement strand
TATTTTATGCAATCAGATTTAAATACTGAAATGTTTAATCCAAATGTATCTGATATATTTTCTATAAACTCAACGCTAGCAAAATTATTATCCACTGCAATAACTTCTTCAGTTCCTCTTGAAGCAAATTCTAAAGAAATATTTCCTGTCCCAGAAAATAAATCAAGTACATTTTTATTATCAAAATAGTATCTGTTCTCTAAAATATTAAATAGTGCTTCTTTTGACCTGTCAGTAGTTGGTCTTAAATTAAGTTTGTTACCCGGATTAATTTTTCTGCCTTTGTGAGTACCTGAAATTATTCTCATTTTATTAATTAAATAATCCTTGTAATTGATGGTTTTCTAGAAAATTCATTTCAGTTGGTAGTTTTATTTTTGTCGTATTTATCCCAAATTCAATATTTCTAATATAATCGTATAGTAGCTTATAAAGCTCTTCATTTTTAACTACATGACCATATAATTTTACTTCAACTGAATCAGTACTGATTTTAAGCTGTTCAAATGTAAAGAGAATATAGTAGAGAACATCTTCTTTGGTATTGAAAAGAAATGCATTGCTAAATACTAACTTTTCATCTTTAAATATTGTTATATTTAAAAGATTTTCATTAAAAAATAAAAAAGCATTATCTAATTTATTGTTAGCCTGAATATATTGCTCAATTAGTATAGATTGTTGCGGTTTAAGTGTTGCAGATGGAAAGAAATTACTAACTAAATTTTCTATTTCTTCAGAAATGGAATAAATTAACATAGAATCTATTTCTCTGATTTTTTCTAATTTAATAACATCAGAAATATCAGAACTAAATTCAAGAATCTCCCTAGAGTACTCATTAACAAATAAATCGTTTGGAACTAAAGTATAAGAAAAATTTGAAAATGTAATCGTTGTTTTGTGATACTTAAGTTGTAATATTTTTTCATTATTAAATTTATCAGTTAAATTATTTTCTACTCTAATATCTTGATAGAATTCAATTGTAGAATTTGTATTTAATAAAATTATTGTAAGCTGATTTAAACTTATTTTTAAAATGAGATGATAGTCCTCTGAGCGTTCAAAATTGAAAGCTCTTCCAATGTATTTATTCGCTTTTCCAGTTTCCATTTAAAGATGCTTCATCCATAGATCCAACTTTTAAAAGAGCATCTAATTCGTAATTTTTATTTTTTGCATCAAGTCCGTTAAATACTGTCCTATAGTTTGTTGAAATTTCGAAAACTTGCACGGTAACGTTGCCTTTCTCAATTTCACCAGCACTGATAATGTATTTTTCCTCTGTATGTGGAATTGAGATTAAATTATCAATCTCAAGAGGAAATTCTTTTTTTCTACTATTCAAGTAAGCTTCATCAAATACACTTTCTTTTGCTAATGCATATGTTGTATCACGACTAATTATTCCCATTTCAAGAGCTTGTGCATCTGTAAGTGAGTCAGGAGTTTCGCCAATTGCTTTAACAGTTACTATTTCTTCAAATCTTAAAAAGTAGTCTAATTTTTCAAAGTTGTCAGAATATTCTCCATGTGTCTGCTTGTACTTAACTTGCAATTGTCTGAGATCTTTTAGTTTTTGAACATTATTAGAGATTCTTTCCTTAGCTTTTTTATTGAAAACCATTTCACTATTAATACTGTTATAAACAAAATATATTAATAATATGTTTAACGGTATGAGTAAAAGTGCGATTTTTCTAGCTTTCATATTTGATTTTTTGTATTGCAAATTTATAATTTTTACTTAGATATCAACTGATGGAGAATAAAATTGTTTATTTGTAAAAATATTATTCATGCTTAAATTAGTTTCTAAAATTATTTTTTGGTTAAATGGTTGGACAGTTATAGATTCATTTAAATTCCCAAAAAAATGTGTAATTATTGCAGCTCCACATACTTCAAACTGGGATTTTTTAATAGGACGATGTTATGGTTATATTACTGGAATTTCTGTCAATTATTTCATTAAAAGTTCTTTTTTTATACCAATATTTGGAATGTTTTTTAGATTAAATGGAGGGATACCTGTTTTTCGTGATTCCAATAGTAATTTAGTAGATATAACAGTCAACAGATTTAAAAGTTCAGAAAGTTTTATTCTAGCCTTGTCTCCTGAAGGAACACGCTCTAGAGTTAAGAAATGGAAGACAGGTTTTTACCACATTGCTTTAAAGGCTAGAGTTCCTATTGTATTAGTAGCAATGGATTACAAGTATAAAACTGTAGGTGTTATAGATTCAATTTTTCCAACTGGAGATATTTACAGTGACATGCGTGTTATCGAAAATCATTTTAAAGATTTAAATGGTAAAATATCTAGTAATTATAACCCTAGAATAATGTAGTTTAAATCTTTAAAAATTGTTTAAAAACTTATATTTTTTTTTATTTAGCATTCAACTTACTTTTTTTAAAAGACTATTTTTACATAAAATTAAAATATAAAATATGTCATCACAGGCAACATTAAGTTTAGGTACAGTAGATCAGGCTAAAGAAATGGGATTAAGATCTGAAGAATTTGAAAGAATTACTGAGATTTTAGGAAGAACACCAAATTTTACTGAATTAAGTGTTTTTGGTGTTATGTGGTCAGAACATTGTTCATATAAAAATTCAATAGTTTGGTTAAAAACTTTACCTAAAGAAGGACCACATATGTTAGTTGAAGCTGGGGAAGAGAATGCTGGATTAGTTGACATTGGTGATGGCTTAGCATGTTGTTTTAAAATAGAATCGCATAATCATCCATCTGCACTAGAACCATATCAAGGAGCTGCAACTGGTGTAGGTGGTATTAATAGAGATATCTTTACAATGGGGGCAAGGCCAATCGCTCAATTAAATTCACTTCGTTTTGGAAATATTAACCTTGATAAAACAAAGTGGTTGGTAAAAGGTGTTTCAAAAGGAATTGGTGATTATGGAAATGCGTTTGGTATTCCCATAATTGGTGGCGAAGTATTTTTTGATTCTTGTTACAACACAAATCCATTAGTAAACGCTTTTTCAGCTGGAATTATGAAAAAGGGTGAAATGATATCAGCTACATCTTCAGGAGTAGGTAACCCTGTATTTATTGTTGGTTCAAGAACAGGAAAGGATGGTATTCATGGGGCTTCATTTGCATCAAAAGATATTTCGGAAGATTCTGTAAACGATTTACCAGCAGTACAAGTTGGTGATCCATTCCAAGAGAAGTTGCTTTTGGAAGCTACTTTAGAGCTCGGAAAGACTGATGCTGTTGTTGGAATGCAGGATATGGGTGCTGCAGGTATCACATGTTCTTCAAATGAAATGTCTGCAGCAGGTAAGCATGGAATGGATTTATGGCTAGAAAAAGTCCCAACAAGACAAGAGAATATGAAGGATTGGGAAATTCTTTTATCTGAGTCTCAAGAAAGAATGCTTGTGGTTGTGGAGAAAGGTAAAGAAGATGTTGTTAAAAAAATCTTTGATAAGTGGGATCTTTCTTGTGAAGAAATTGGTGTTGTTACAAAAGGAGATAGAGTTAGATATTTTATGCATGGTGATTTAGTTGGAGATGTTCCATGCAATGATCTAGTTCTTGGAGGAGGTGCTCCTGTTTATCATCGAGAATTTCAGGAGCCTGATTATTTTAAAAAATGGAAATTGTTTGATATTGATACAGTAGAACAGCCTAGAAATTTAAAAGAAATTGCATTATTTTTAACTGGGCATGAAAATATTGCTTCTAAAAGATGGGTGTATGAGCAGTATGATTCTATGGTTGGCACAGTAAACATGAGTACAAATTTTCCAACAGACGCAGGAATTGTTAATCTAAAGGAATCTGATAAAGCATTAGCTATGACTGTCGATTGTAATGCAAGAATGGTTAATGCTGATCCTGAAGAAGGCTGTGCAATGGCCGTAGCTGAAGCTGCTAGAAATATTGTATGTTCGGGTGGAGTTCCTTCTGCAATAACAAATTGTTTGAATTTTGGGAATCCATATAATCCAGAAGTTTACTGGCAATTTGTTGGAGCAATTAAAGGAATGACTAAATCTTGTAAAAAGTTTAAAACTCCAGTTACTGGAGGAAATGTATCTTTTTATAATCAGTCTGCTATTGATGGGGTTGAAGTTCCTGTTTTTCCAACACCAACAATTGGCATGCTAGGAATTGTTGAAGATAAAAAACATATTACTTCTTTAGCATTTAAAGGAAAATCTGATTTAATTTATATGATTGGGGAGAGTAAAAATGATATCTCTAGTTCTGAATATTTAGCTTCTTATCACAATATTAAGCAGTCACCTGCTCCTTGCTTTGACCTAGATAAAGAGTATGATGTGCAAAATACAATCACAAAATTAATTAGAGATGGAGTTATTGAATCAGCACATGATGTTTCTGATGGTGGATTATTTATTACTTTATTGGAGAGTTCGTTCACAAATGATTTAGGATTTGAAATTGTAACATCATCCGAAGTCAGAGAAGATGCCTTCTTGTTTGGTGAATCTCCTTCAAGGGTGATTGTATCTGTCACTGAAACTGGTGAAGATGCATTTCTTGATTTATTAAAAGACCTTAATACTCCTTTTGTATTATTAGGTCATGTTACAAAGGGCAGAATATCAATTGACTCTTCAGATTTTGGAGATATTTGTGAATATAAAAAGATATACAATGAATCATTAGCAAGAAAACTATCTTAATTTCTTACAATTGATTCATCTAATATTTAAAATGTTAGAATTAATTTTGTGTTTAGTTGTCTGGATGTAAGGTAATTTGGAACAGCATACTCTCTACCAGTAATATCAGTAACCCAAAGGTAAGAAACAGTGTTATTGATATCTAAAAGGTTAAATACTTCAGCACTAACCCAAATGCTCTCAAAAATATTTAGCCAATTAATTCTTGATCTTTTATTTTCTCCTTTTAATAATACTGAAAATCCAATATCTACACGTCTATAATCTGGTATTTTAAGAATATCTTCATGTTTTTCACTATTTGGTGGGCCAAATGACAAGCCAGTTCCGTAAACTAAATTTAAATGCATTTTATAGTTAGGATTATTGGGTATATAATCTTGAAAGAACATAGAAAAGCTAACTCTTTGATCTGTAGGTCTTGGAATAAATCCAACTTCAGTGATACTCCCATCTAGATTAGTGATAAAATCATTAACTATATCTTCTTCGGTCTTCATAATTGAAAGACTCGCCCAACTTTCAACTCCTGGAACAAATTCTCCATTAATTTTCATATCAATTCCAGTAGCATATCCATTTGAAATTTGATCAGTCAGATATTGAATACGTACGTTGTTTACTTTGTATGGAATTAGATTTTCTAAATCTTTATAATATATCTCTGTTATCCATTTAAATGGTCTTCCCCAACTATAGAAAAGATAATCGACACCAAATAAATAATGAATTGATTTTTGAGATTTAACCTCTCTATTTAACGTGCCTGATAATGTTCTTACTTCTTTGTAAAAAGATGATTGATAATATATTCCGCTAGCTGCTCTAAAAACAATATCTTTTTTCCAAATAGGTGCATATGCAATAGATGCTCTTGGACTAATTAGGAGTTCTTCGTTGAAAGTCCAATAGCTTGCTCTTGTGCCAGCTTTAATAGTAATATTATCTAAGTCTTTAGAAACTTGCATAAATCCAGAGTTACGATAAGATCTCAGATTTATTTTTGTTTTTAAAACTTGGCTTAGTATAATTTGTTGATTTGGGTCTGCATTATTATTAATATTGTCATCTGGATGTGGGTAATTATAGAAGGCAGAATCAATTAAATTCCACTCATTTATATTATCATCAATTTCCTCTTTTTGCAATTTAAAGCCCCAATCAAAATTTAAATTTTGATTGGTATAGTACCCTTTGTGAGATAAATTTATCACGTTAGCATTTAGACTATTTCGTGCATGATTAATATATTTTCCGACTCCTCTATCAAAAGCTACATTACCAAAATCAGTAGAACCTAAATTGTTTTCAAGCTGATATAGCCAATATTCACCAACAATATCAAAATTCTCTTCCTCAAAAGTTTTAAATGCAGAAGTTGTAAATTGTAGTTTTAAATTTTTATTGGGCTGAAAACCTGTACTTAATGCACCAAAGAATGTTTCGTAGCTATCTACTTCTTGCCCTTCAAAATAGATGGATAGTTTAAGAGCTTCGTTTACTGTTCCGAATTCAGTATCTCTATTTCTTGGGATCATTGTATATTGATTTTGATTTATGTTTCCTAAAAAACTAATGTCCCAACTATTATTTATTTTATAATTTATATAAGTTTGAATATCAGAAAAATTCGGTGAATATTCTGCCTCAGTATCTAAGGAATTAAGTAAATATTTACTTGTTTTGTATCTTGCTCCTAATATGTAGCTTAATTTCGTATTATTAGATATTCCTTCAAAATGTGAAGATCCACCTAGTAGACTTAATTGTAAACTTGCCATATTTTTAATAGGATTTTTATATGTAATGTCAAGTACAGAAGACATTTTATCACCATACTTTGCATCAAATCCTCCAGCTGAAAATAGAATGCTGTTAACCATATCTGTATTAACAAAACTCAATCCCTCTTGTCTTCCAGATCGTACTAGAAAAGGTCTGTAAATTTCAATTCCATTTACATAAACAAGGTTCTCATCAAAATTACCTCCTCTAACTGAATATTGAGAGCTTAATTCGTTTGCTGAACTAACGCCTGGTAATGTCTTTAATATTGCTTCAATACCACCAGAGTTTCCAGGTAAAACACTAACGTGCTTTGTTTTAATCTTATTAAAACTTTCTTTTCTGCTTCTTTGATCTGTGATGATAACATCATTCAGAACATTAGAAGAAGTCTTTAATTTAATATCCAGTTTATAATGTTGCCCTGATTTAAGCATTGGGATTCTAATTTTTTCAATTTGATAGCCAATAAAACTAAATGCTAGAATTAGAGATCTATTCTCTCTAACAATTAAATTATAATTCCCATTTGGATCTGATGTTGTTCCAATTGATTCATTTATTACTGAAATATTAACAGATGGTAGATTATTTCCATTTACATCTGATATATATCCAGAGATAGATTGACTATATCCGCATAAGGGAGAAATAAACAAGAGTAGAAATAAATATCTTTTTAACATATTTTGCAAAAATAGAATTATGTTAACTAATAAACTCAATATTACTATACTTATTGTATATATTTTAAAAGTTGATGTTTATTTTTTAAATCTTATTTTTATTTTTGAAATAGTAATTTAAAATATGAAAAGGTTAATAATAATTTGTACTGGTAATTCTTGTAGATCTCAAATGGCCCATGGGTTATTAAATTCACTTAATTTAAAGATTGAAGTGTATAGCGCAGGAACTAAACCAGAAAAAGTAAATCAATTCGCAGTAGTAGCTATGAATAAAATAGGAATTGATATTTCAAAATATTTATCAAATTCTGTAGATGAGTATATATCTAAAAAATTTGATTTTGTTATTACTTTATGTGATAATGCAAAAGATATTTGTCCAACTTTTGTAAATGCTAAAATTTTTTGTCACAAACATTTTTTAGACCCTGCTAATGCCAAGGGATCAAATAAAGAAAAACAAGTTATATATGATAACGTTAGAAACGAATTAAGAGAGTACTTTTTTGATTTTTCCAAAAAGGAGTTTATTTAATATATAAAAGTTGAGTTGTAATTTGATTCATTGCCAACGTTATCAGTTACATTTAGCTTAAATGTATGCTTTCCTTTTTTTAAATCATTTTCAATGTCGTAACGTAAGACACTTTCTTTATAATCATAATCCATTAAAATCCATTTCCCATCAATCTCACCTCTAAATGATTTTATACCACTATGTTTATCCTTTATTGTTAGTTTAATTGATGTTTGTTTGTTAATTTTTTTGCCAGGAAATATATTTACACCTTTAATTTCAGGATTTATGGTATCTGCAACTATGCAAAAGTCTCCAAACTCTCTCACTTTAGTTTTAATTCTATTTTTCTCCCATTTGCCTCCATGGTACCAATAATTACCACTTAGGTCTTTTGATGCGATATAAGTTTTGCTCTTAAGAGAATCAGCAATATCTGCTTTTATTTCAAGTGTGTATTTTAAGTGCACAGGAGTATTTTCATTATGAATACTGTAAATATTTCCATATGTATCTTTTACAGAATTAGTAATTTGATACTTAAACATTATATCTTCATAAATTGAATATGCTGGCATCTCTATTTTAATGTCATTTGTTGTAAATTTATTAATAGCATCATAATGAAACATTTTATTGAAAGTGTCTTCTGGTAGAGTACATTTTTTAAGAAATGGATTATTTGTTGATTTTATTTTGAAGCTAAGTTTTGATTCATTTTTATAGATATCATTAACAATAATATCTACACTGTGTAATAGAGTATCTTTAAAGCTAATTATCCCATTATTTATCAAATTGCTGTAGTTTAAAAGCTTATTATTTGGCAATTTAAAACATCTATGGTATCTATTCTTACTTAATTTATTTTCACAATAGTCAATATGAGCATTAATGTATCTTGTAGTACTAAAATCTAATTCATTCACTTCAAATTGATAGCTTAGTGTGTTGTCAATAAATACTTTTATTGAGTATATTCCATTTTTGTTATATGCATAATCTGCTTTGTCGTATGTAAAAATTGCTAATGCAAAACTTCCGTTTACTATAGGGGTTTCATCTATAGTAAGAATGTTATTATATTGTTTTATTGGATAAATCTTATCTCTATTATAACCGTCAACTAATGTAGTATCAAAAGCATATATCTTTATTTTTTTAATTAATGGAGATATATTGTCTACCACTTTAAAATTAAATTGAAGAGGATTTATTGGATGTTCACTTTTAGTATCTCTTATTTCAAAGTGAAGGTGTGCACCATTGCTACCACCAGTATTTCCTGATAGTGCAATTATCTCTCCTTTACTTATTTTTAGTGTAGTATCATTTAAAAAAATATTAATTTCAAAACTTTCTCTTTCATATTGTTTCTTCTTAACAAATTTGGAAATTCTATTATTAAATTTTTGTAAATGAGCGTATACAGAAGTATGCCCTGTTTTAGGGTGTGTAATATAGATAGCTTTTCCGTATCCAGAAGTTGAAACTTTTATTCTTGATATGTATCCATCTGAAATAGACCTAACTTTCTGGCCTTCGACTCCTTCCGTTTTTATGTCAATACCTGCATGAAAATGGTTATTTCTCAATTCTCCAAAAGTTCCTGAAAGCAAAAGATTAAAGTCAAGAGGTGATGAATATTGTTGAGATGAAACTTCTTTTGATGAGATTATTATGACAATAATAAGATAGTATTTTAAAAATTTCATATTTGATAATTTTAACTAAAAATTGTGTTCAAAGATAACATCAAAAAAGCACTATTTATACAGTTTAAATCTTTAAGTTTGTAACAATTATTTGACTGTGAAAACGATTATTGATAGTATTGAGTCTAAAATTAGTGATTTGCTATCAAAGCATAATCAGCTTAAGAATGAAAAATCAGATTTACAGAAGGAAAATTATATTTTAAATAAAAAGGTGAATGATCAACAAATAAAAATCACATCCTTATTAGATAAAGTAAAACTCATGAATATATCTAAATCTGCTGTTAAAAGTCACGAAGACGTAAGAGCAACAAGATCTAAGATTAATGAGTATGTACGGGAAATAGATAAATGTATTGCATTGTTAAATAAATAGTTTTAGTTTGGAAGATAAGTTATCGATAAAATTAAATATTGCTAATAGAATCTATCCGATGAAAATTGAGCGTAATTCAGAGGAGAATATTAGAAGTGCCATAAAAAAAATTGAAACAAGATTAAAATTTTATGAGGAAAACTATGCTATCAAAGACAAACAAGATTTGGTAGCAATGTGTCTTATAGAATATGCTTCAAAATTAGAGTATTTTAACAATAAAGATATTGATAAAGATTTAACTACAAGGTTAGAAAGTATTAACAATATTTTGAATGACAATATTTAATCAAATAGTTCTTTTGTAATATAATCCCGTATTAATATTTTGTTAAACTCAACACTTAAAGTATTGGGGTTTGACTCGATTTGTTAAAAACAGGCCTCAACCTTTGGTTCTCTTGTGAGACAGTGGAAGTTTGCAATATTTCGGCATCCCTATTCATATTATTCTGGAGTTTTTCAGTCATTAATACGGGATTTTAATTAAAAATTTAAATATGGATATTTTAACATTAATAGTAGGATTAGTTAGTTTAATTGCTGGTTCAGGTGGAGCATTATATTTTTTAACAAATCAAAATAAGAATAAGGCAAATATTATTATTGAGGATGCGAAGAAGCAGAGTGAGCAGATTAGAAAAGAAAAAAATCTTCAAGCTAAAGAAAAGTTTATAGAACTTAAATCTGAACATGATAAAATTATTAACCAGAAGAATAATGAAATAAATAAGGCAAGCCAAAGAGCTTCTCAAAAAGAAAATACATTAAATCAGAAGTTAGCTGAAGTAAATAAAAAAGATGCTAATTACAAAAGATTAATTTCTGATATTACTAATCAGAAGCTAATATTAGAGAAGAAGCAAAATGATTTAGATGTATCTCACAAGAAGCAAGTTGAACAATTAGAGCAGATTTCAAATTTATCTGCTAATGAGGCTAAGAAAGAGCTAGTAGAATCCTTAAAAAACGAAGCTAAAACAGATGCGCTTGAGATTATTAAAAATACAATAGAAGAAGCAAAACTAACTGCCAAACAAGAGGCTAAGAAGATAGTTATACAAACTATTCAAAGAATTGCCACAGAAGAAGCTATGGATAATGCAGTCTCAGTTTTTAACATTGATAATGATGCTATAAAAGGGCGTATTATTGGAAGAGAAGGGAGGAATATTAGAGCAATTGAAGCTGCTACTGGAGTTGATATTGTTGTTGATGACACACCAGGCGCAATTATTTTATCTTGTTTTGATTCAGTTAGAAGAGAAATTACAAGATTATCTCTTCACAAATTAGTGACAGATGGAAGAATCCATCCTGCTAGAATTGAGGAGGTAGTTAAAAAAACAACTAAAGAAATAAATGATGAGATTATTCAGATTGGTAAAAAAGCAACTATTGATCTTGGTATTCATGGCTTACATCCAGAATTAATCAAAATGGTTGGTCGTATGCGCTATAGATCATCTTATGGTCAGAACTTATTGCAACATTCTAGAGAAACTGCAAATATGTGTGCTACAATGGCAGCAGAACTTGGATTGAACACAAGATTTGCTAAAAGAGCTGGTTTACTACATGATATTGGTAAGGTGTCTGCTGACGATGCTGAAACTCCACATGCTATTATTGGAATGAAGCTAGCGGAAAAATATGGTGAAAAACCTGAAGTATGTAATGCAATTGGAGCACATCATGATGAAGTTGAAATGACATCTCTAATCGCTCCTTTAGTACAAGTTTGTGATGGAGTTTCTGGTGCTCGTCCTGGAGCTAGAAGAGCTATGGCAGACGAATATATCAAACGAATTAAAGAACTAGAAGATGTAGCTATTTCATATCCTGGCGTATTACAATCTTATGCCATACAAGCTGGAAGAGAGTTGAGGGTTGTAGTTGAAAGTGAAAAAGTCACAGATGAAGATGCTTCTAAATTAGCATTTAAGATATCAGATAAAATTCAAAATGAGATGACATATCCTGGGCAAGTAAGAGTAACAGTAATTAGAGAAACCAGGGCAGTCAGCTATGCTAAGTAATTTATTTTAATTATATACCTCACTAATTTCTCCTTTGTAAACTGGAGTGATATTACCACTTTTCTCAAAATATATCTGATCAATTAGGATTCCATTAGTATTCATTATCTTTTTTATGCCCTTTACAATATTGTTAGATCCTCCTTGCGATTCAACATTAATAAATGTTTGCTTTATAATTGGATATCCTGCATTATTTGAGATTGTAACAAAACCTTCATCTCTATTAGTTTCAGTGAATTTATATGTGTAGTTAATTTTGATGTCTTTATTATTTTTTATAAGGATTTTTCTATTTTTTAAAAGTGCAATTTCTTTTTTTAGACTTTCCGCTTCTCGTTCTAAAATCCTCTTTTTTTCTTCCGCTACTTTATCTAAGTTTAACTTTTTAGCCTTGTCTTCAGCTAATTTTTTCTTTTTTGAATTTTCTTTGGCAAGTCTTTTCTTTTCTACTTTTTCTTTAGCTATTTTTTTATTTTCTGCCTTTTCTTTGGCAAGTCTCTTCTTTTTTGCCTTTTCTTTTGCTAGTCTTTCATTTTCTGCTTTTTCTTTTGCTAGTCTTTCATTTTCTACTTTTTCTTTAGCTAGTCTTTCATTTTCTTCTTTTTCTTTAGCGAGTCTTTCATTTTCTACTTTTTCTTTAGCGAGTCTTTCATTTTCTGCCTTTTCTTTTTCTATTTTGATTTGATAACTACTTTTAATTGTTCTAATAATTGTTCCGTCACTTATATTAATAATAGATATTTCTTTATCAATATTCTTGATCCATTGATTTGTTTCTTCTATTGTTTCATATGGACCAATAAATACTTGATATTCTTTTCTTAAACTATTTGATATTTCTGGTAAAAAAACGTAATCTGCTTTAAAGCCTTTTGTAATAAGATTATTTACTTCTGCTTTAGCAGATGATTCTTCCAAAAATTTTGAAATAACTGCAATATTATTACCTTTATATTTTATGCTATATATAATTTCTTTCTCAACAACCTCAGCTACAAAATCTGTTTTTTCTATTATATCAGCTGTTTTATTTTCTAAAAAATAGAAAAATGTACTTAAACCAATTAGAAAAAATAAAATGATATATATAACTGTTTTGTTATTTTTTTTATTTTTAGTTATTTCAACCGAATTTTCAATTGAATTATTAATATCCTTTTCAAGATTTAGATCTTTTCTGTCACTTAAACTATTTTCATTAGTACTCTTGTCTTGTATTTGAGCTAATCTATCTCTTAGAATTTTTAGCTTTTCATCATTTGTCTTGTCAGTCATATTAACTTTGCAATTTAAGTTACAAATATATTATTTTAATTAATGTTGTTTAAACATAAGTTAAAAATCTCTTTCAAACTAATTTTTGCCTTCTCTATTTGTTGTGGAATAATACTTTTTTCTGATAAGCCTGGTATAGTATTAATTTCTATTACAAATGCTTCATTATCTTTAATTATATAGTCAATTCTACATAATCCTGAGAGCTGCATCTTAGAATATATTTTTATTGATTCATTTTGAATTTTATGAGTTAATTCAATGCTGATATTGGCAGGCGTGATTTCTTTGGATGCACCTTCATATTTAGCTTCGTAATCAAAAAATAAATTATCAGTTATTATTTCAGTTATTGGTAAGGCTTTGATTTCATCTCCATCAAAGTAAATTCCACAGCTTAATTCCCTGCCTTTTATAAAACTTTCAAGTATTACATTTTCACTATGTTCTCTAGCAATTGACATTGCTTTATTTAGTTGATTTTTTTCTGTTATTACAGTGATTCCATGACTTGATCCTGCACTATTTGGTTTTACTATATATGGAAGGCCAATTTGCTTTATAATATTTTCTTCGACTATATTATCTTGATTTGTTATTAGCAAAGACTTTGCACATTTAAAGCCATTTTTTTGTAGAATTTGATTACAATGAAACTTATTGAATGTTAATGCTGATATCTTGGCATTACATGAAGTATATGGCAGCTTAATACTGTCAAAATAATCTTGTATTTGACCGTTTTCTGCTGGAGGTCCATGTAAAGCAATAAAAACTTTATCAATTTTATATTTTATATTAGAGCTACAATATGAGAAGTCTTTTAAATCGATAATTGAATTATCATCTGTTTTGTAAGTACCATTTTTTAAATGTACTATAACGCATCTGAACTTTGATTTATCTATATTTTTTAGAACATTTAGTGCGCTTAATATTGAAATGTCATATTCTGACGAATCACCTCCCGTTAAAATAGCAATATTTTCCATAATTTTATAAAACAAATTTATACTATTTTTATTGTTTTCCTTATGTTCTTAATTTTTATATTTGTAAAAGAAAAAAATAATAAATGTTAAATTTTTTAAGAAAAAAACCTTTACTAAAACACTTTTTATATGCAGTGTTATTTTTGTTTTTATTATTTTTAGGTTTATTTAAATTTTTAGATCATTACACTGAACATAATAGGTTTCTGAAAGTTCCAAACTTTAAGAATTTACACATAAATGCACTAGACTCTATCTTTAAAAATTATGAATTAAGATATGAGATTATAGATTCTGTTTTTGATAAGAATAGATCTAAAGGAATAGTTGTTAATCAATACCCATCATTTAATACTGATGTTAAAAGAAATCGAAAAGTATTTTTAACTATTAATTCTGTAAAAAATAAAATAGTTAAATTTCCTGATATTTTTGACATAACTCTTCGTCAAGCAGTTACTTACTTGAAAAAAAATGGTTTTGAAATAGGTAAGCTACAGTACAAGTCTGACATAGCGATTAATAAAGTACTTGAGTGTAAGTTAAATGGAATAGCTGTTCAAGTAGGGCAAGAGTTACAATATGGATCGATAATTGATCTAATTGTTGCTAAAGGACTAAGTAAAGAGACTGTACTCTTGCCAAATCTTGTTGGTCTTTCTAAGTTAGAAGCAAATATAATTCTTAAATCTAATTCTTTAAACCTTGGACTGTTATATTATGATGATGAAGTTAAAGACTCAAGTAACGCAATAATATATAGTCAATATCCTAAATTTTCTGATGAAATTGAAGTTAATTTAGGTTCTTCTGTTGATCTTTTTTTTAGAAATGAGATAATCGATTAATTAATGAAATATATTTTCCTTGTTTTCTTTAATTGCATAGCCTTTTTTTTATCTTCTCAAGAGGTGTGTACAGATTTAGTTATTGATCCTATATATTCTTTGAATCATACGAATCTATTAAATAAAGGATTTCCAAATGATTTTCTTTTTTTTGATGATTTCTCAGCTGAAAATGTTTTTGTAAATAATAACCTTTGGGATTTTAGTAGTGTTAAAGTAACTCGAAACTACGCTATTAACCCTCCATCTTTAGGTGTGGCGACTTTTGATGGATTAAATGAGTATGGATTAGCTAGAGATTTTTCAGTAATTAACTCATCTGCACCGTCAGATACACTTTTGTCAAAGCCTATTGATTTGAGTGGTTTGTCTGCTGCATTTTTTATGTTTTATTTTCAGGGCAAAGGACTAGGGGAGACACCTGAAATTCAGGATAAATTAGTTTTGGAGTTTTTTAATGGTTCTTTCTGGGTAGAAAAATGGTCTTCATTTGGTGTCGCTATGCTAGAATTTGAAAAAGAAGTAATCATTATTGATAGTGCTCAGTATCTTACTGATGATTTTAAATTTAGATTTAGAAATTATGCTACTATTTCTGGAAATTTTGATCATTGGCATATTGATTATCTAGTTATAAATGAACTTTTAAACGTTTCTGATACAACTGAACTAAATGATGTTTCTTTTGTTTATTCATCACCATCTTTTTTAAATAGATATTATGAAATGCCTTGGACACATTTTTTAAATAATGAAGCAACTGAACTGAAAGATTCAATTGATGTAATATTGAGAAATAATAGTGCAAGTGTTAATGTAGATTTTCAGTTCAACGTATATGAAAATAATTCTCAAATTTATCACTATCCTATTATTGGAGTGAGTCGTAACGTTACAATTTTAGACTATGATACAATTGGCAATTTTTCATTTACAAATCCACCTATTGATATTCAAAGTAATATCTTTAATTCATTTGAGCTTGACAGTGCTTCTTTTTTAGTGCAATACATTATTAAAACTAGTAATTCTGATATAAAGAATAATGATACTTTGTATCACGATCAAAACTTTCTCTCTCATTTTGCCTATGATGATAAATCAGCTGAATCTGCATATGGAATTAATACTAATGGAGCGATGCTTGCTTATGAATTTAAATTAAATCGTCCTGATACTCTTAGAGCTATTCAAATGTATTTTCCGCAAATGTTAGATTCAGTAAGTGATATTCCATTTAAATTAACAATATGGAAAGATATTAATGGTCAAGGTAATGTATTATATCAACAAGATGTATATCCAGTACATACTGAGAATGGTAATTATCACACCTATTATCTTGACTCTTTATTTCAATTAGTTGGAACGTTTTATGTAGGATGGGAACAAACCACAGATGATTTACTAAATATTGGCTTGGATAAGAACAATAATGCAAATGAATACATGTACTATAACGTTGGATCAGGATGGTTGAATTCTTCATATCTTGGTAGTTGGATGATTCGACCAATTTTAAGTATGAACCAGATTGTTTCAAATATCCCTAACAAAAATAACACTTATAGTGTATACCCTAACCCTGCTACGCACCACCTTATTATTGAGTCTACAGATAATAGTAATTTAATTTCCATTTATACATTAAATGGTATTTTAATAAGAAAATTTAAATATAACTTGAACATAATACAAATAGATGTTAATGATATAGCGAGCGGTGCTTATATATTAAAAATTTCAAATGATTCAGGAGTTAACTATCAGAAAATTCTTATACAATAATGAAAGATAATATTGAGTATGAGCACCATAAGTTTATTGCTGATAAAGGCCAGAATCCTTTACGAGTAGATAGGTTTTTATTGAATTTTATAGAGTTTGCAACAAGAAATAAGATACAACAATCTATTAAGTCAGGAAATGTTAAAGTAAATAATCTTGTTGTTAAGTCAAATTATAAAGTTAAAAGTAATGATGTTGTTACAGTAGTATTTAATTATCCAAAACTAAAAAACGAACTAATTCCTCAAAATATCCCTCTCAATATAACTTATGAGGATGATGATTTTCTTATAGTTAATAAGAGTGCTGGAATGGTTGTGCACCCAGGTTTTGGGAATCGTGACGGAACTCTAGTTAATGCACTGGCTTTTCATGCCGAATCTTTACCAAATATGGGAGAGGAAGATCGACCAGGTTTAGTTCATAGAATTGATAAAAATACATCTGGAATTTTAGTTGTCGCTAAAAATGAAATGTCTATGAATAATCTAGCAAAGAAATTTTCTGAAAGAGACTTAGATAGAAAATATATCGCTTTAGTTTGGGGTAATCTAAAAGATAATAATGGGACAATTACAGGCAATATAGGAAGGAATTTAAAAAATAGAAAAATAATGGATGTTTTTACAGATGGAGACTATGGTAAATATGCAGTTACTCATTTCAAAGTGCTTGAAAGATTTGGATATACAACTCTAATTGAATGTAAGTTAGAAACAGGTAGGACGCATCAAATTAGAGCACATTTTAAATATCTAGGTCATCCAATTTTCAATGACAGTGATTACGGTGGAGACATGATACTTAAAGGAACTACTTTTTCTAAGTATAAGCAATTTGTTCAAAATTGCTTTAAGATTTGTGATAGACAAGCCTTACATGCAAAATCTCTAGCCTTTAAACATCCCTCTAGCAATAATGAGATGTTTTTTGATTCTGACTTGCCTAATGATATGAAAGAATTAATAGAAAAATGGCGAAAATATGCAATACATAAATCTCTTTAATACGTTTTGATTGTATTGTATAGTGTATCTCTTTGAATCGGTTTTTTGTTTACGTCTTTAATCAATTTAACTATTTCTTTTACTGACATTGTTGGGTTTTGATCTTCAACACCAGCCATTGAATAGATTTTGGTTGTGTCATCAATTGTACCATCAATATCGTCCACTCCAAATGCTAACAGATTCTGAGTAGTTTTCTTTCCAATCATTGGCCAATATGCCTTAATATGATTGAAATTATCTAGAAAAATTCTTGAAAACGAATAAATTCTTAAATCGTATAAGACAGTTCCTTCTTTAATGTGTGACATTTGATTATTACCATTTCTATATTTTAAAGGAATAAAAGTATTAAAACCTAATGTTTTATCCTGTAAATCTCTTAGCTTAGATAAGTGATTAAGAATATGCTTTGGTTTCTCAATATGTCCGTAAAGTATAGTGGCATTTGAGGGCATTTTTAGAGAGTGAGCAGTTTCATGAATTTCAAGCCAGGTTTTACCATCACATTTATCGGCACAAATCTTATCTCTTATTTCCTTGTCAAAAATTTCAGCACCACCACCAGGCAATGAGTCTTGTCCTGCTTCTTTAAGCATTTCTAAACCTTTCTTATAGCTAACTTTTGCTTTCCTGCACATATATTCAAGCTCAACTGCAGTAAATGCCTTAACATGTATTTGAGGACGAATTGACTTAATTTTTTGAATTAATTCAATAAAGTAATGTAGACCCATTTTTGGATGAACACCTCCCACTAGATGTACTTCGGTTATTTCAGAATCTTTGTAATCCTTAAGCTTATTAACCATTTCATCAATTGTGAATTCCCAGGCTTCAACTTTTTTACTTAACTTTCTAGAATATGAACAGAATTTGCAATCAAAAACACAAATATTAGTTGGTTCAATATGTATATTTTTATTAAAATAAACTTTTGAATCATTTTTCTTAAGCCTGATTGCATTAGCTAAACTACCTAATAGTGAGATGGATGCATTTGTAAATAATAGCAAACCCTCATCTTTAGAGATTCTCTCTTCATTAATTATTTTAAAAACAATTGATTGTATTTCAGGTTTAATACTACTAAGATTTATTGATATATCAAGCATTATTCCTTTATTAATTTCTTAGTGATATGACCGCTTTTAGTCTTAATGTTTACGAAATATATTCCATTTTTGAGATTACTAATCTCAATAGATCTGTTTTCTAAATCGCTTTTATGTATAACAATTTCACCTAAAATATTACTTAATGAAATAGATAGGATTTGCTCAGCAGATTGAATATAAATATGACTTTCAGCTGGATTTGGATACATAATTGCATCGTTTTTTGAAGAAATATTTATGGATGATGAAATAATATTACTGCAGTTTGTAGAAACATCTGAATTCTTTAGTGCTGATCTCCCTCCGTTTATTTCAGATGTATTTAATGTTGCCAGCATAACATCGACTTGCCCATTTGAAAACATCCAAGTGTTAGAGGCATACGACATATAATTTTCATCCATATCTAAAACATTTGATGTAAATATATTTGAGTAAGATAAATCGTTACATGTATTGTTATTTGTATTTGCAGATACCGATCCAAAATAAATATCTTTTGTAGCAGGCGTATCATCTACGTAACCTCCAAAATTATTATTATCATTATCACAGCACACAGGATTACCTTGATTATCATATTCCTCACAAAATGTGTGCATTAAACCAAGATAATGCCCAATTTCATGAGTTGGTGTTCTGCCATCTGAGGATATAGCTGCAACTCCTATCGTCCCAAAATATCTGTAATCAACAACAAGACCATCCTTGTAATCATCAGATGTATTAAATGGATTAGCGAGTAGGCCAGGTAAATAAGCGTACCCTAATGTCATTCCGTTGCTTTGAGAATTTGTTAGATCACATACCCAAATATTTAAGTATTTTTTTGGATCCCAACTATCTTTCCCTCCACATGAATTTCTTTTCATTCCGTTTGATTCATGACAAGGGTTAGAATTGTCATCATCATCTGCATCCCAATTTATCTTTGAGGTAGCTGTTCTAGTAATACCAGTTGTTGTATTACCATCTGGGTCAACAGTTGCAAGACAGAATTCAATATCAGGGTTACCTGCATTATTTAAAAATGTGTTTCTTGGTGGATTAGGAAATTCAGGGTTTGTTTTGCTATAGTCTTCATTTAATATACGTAATTGATCTTCAATTTGTGCATCTGAAATATTTGTGCCAGATCCTATGTTAGAATGAGAATTTCTATGAATAATATGTATTACGATTGGAATTTTAATAGTATTTCTCACTTTAGTTAAATCAATATCTAATGTTAAATTTCTAGCCTTTGCATAATCAGTGTTATTATCTATTTCATTATTTACTAAAAATGTTGTGTTACACTTTTTTAAATTTGTTTGTGATGAGATATAATTAGAGTGAAGTAATAATATAATAAATGTGATGATTTTTTTCATAACGCTTTCCTTTAAAAGTTTTGCAAATATACCTCTTTACCTTTTAAAAGAATTGAAAAAAATGCTATTTAGTAATAAAATTTTCGTCAGATAATGTTTTTAAAAAAGATACTAAATCTTGTTTTTCTTCATTCGTTAACTGCAGTCCAATTCCAATTTTTTTCATTAGAGGGTCTACTGTTGATGAATAATTGCCTCCAGAGTTGTAGTGGTTTACAACTTCTTCTAATGAAATAAATCGACCATCATGCATATATGGTGATGTATATTCAATATTTCTTAAAGAAGGAGTTCTAAATTTTCCGTTATCATTACTATTTTCTGAAACATATCCCAAACCTAAATCTGTAAAAGGTTCTATATCAAGACCGTTATTATGGAATCTATTATCCATAAACATTTGAGAGCCGTGACAATGAAAACAATCACCTTTTTCTGAGTTAAAAATTGCATAGCCACTAAGTTCTGATGGAGTTAATTGTTCTTCTCCTCTAATGTATCTATCAAATTTACTATCAGAAGATATGAGTGTGCGTTCAAATTGAGCTATTGCCATAACTATGTGATTTGAATCTATGTAGTCAATGTTAAATGCTTCTAAAAAAAGATCTTTATATTCTAAATTTGCATTTATTTTATTTTCAACGTTTTGCCACGTATCATGCATTTCAATAGGATTAGTTACAGGTTCAAACGCTTGTTCTTCTAGAGATTGAGCACTTCCGTCCCAATTAAAACTTGAATTCCATCCTATATTAACTAGCGCAGAAGCATTTCTTGTTCCTTGGATATTATCAATTCCAGTGCTATATTGATTTGGATCAGAAAATGATGAAGATTTATTATGACAGTTTATGCAAGCTAAAGAGTTATCAGCACTCAATATAGGATCATTAAATAACTTTTTACCTAAATTAACTCCTTCAACAGTCATTGGATTGTTCTTAGGGATAATCATGTTTGGGAAACCATAAGGAATTTCAATCGTGTATGGTGTTGTGCTAAAATAAATACAATTACCATTGTCAGTAACTGCATTAGGATTAAAATTTGTTGCATTTTCGTCTGTGCAACCACTAATTGGTGCTAAGTCTTGCTCACATGCGAATGTAAGTAGTGCAAATATTATTAAGATCCCCCTATTTATCATTATTCAGAGGAGTAAACAGAAAAAACATCATTTTCTCCATTTTCTTTTAGTTTAGATTGTAAAGATGAATTCCCCATAATTCCATCTGATGAATAATTAATTAGTTCAGGATTTTTATACCAATTAGTGATCTCCATATCTATATAAATATCAGTTTGATTATTTATTACATATAATTCAATTGGAAATGTTTTGTTAAAAGAAAAATCTGTGCCAGATGTAGGCCCTGTATGAGTGTTGTAAAAAGATGGATTTCCGTTTGCTAAATCAGCTTGAAATTCTCCTTCTAATTGCATATAATGATATCCGCCACCCAACATTTCTGGCCATGTGAAAGATGGAAAGAAACTTTCATTTAAAAATAAGTTTGTAACGTTGTATGAATCATTAAGCCCAACGGTAAATGAGATTGATGAGTATTCTAAATCTGAAACATCACTAATAGTAACTTTTTTTGTAGATTCATCAGCAATATTGATAAATTGAACTGAATCAATTAATTTACTTGTACCATCTTCTTTATGTAATTTTATTTCAGATATAATGTATCTTAGTGTTTGAACACTATAATGAATATTTGAATGATTTAAATATTTTAAGCTATCCCTAATTAAAGCATCACTTTCAATGCTCTGAGTGAAGTGTAAATTTATGTTAAAATTATTATAGTCGCAACTTCCATCATCTAAGGAAGCGTTAATGTCAAAATTAATTGCTACTGGGTCTGTACATCCTTCTTTTTTTGTACATGAAAATAATAAAGAGATACATAAGAATATCAATATATATTTGTTCATTGTTTTGTTTATTTATTTAAATTACATGCAAATTTAAGTAATATTTTATTCTTATTTCTTGATTGTTATCATGATTTGACATTATTATTTGTTACTTATATGTTTTTTTTTTTTTTTTT
>Ga0233444_10001960_pt1 | contig 22309 bp, 19 predicted proteins | sample SI_124_October20_6_FD_182792 | JGI IMG/M metagenome (GOLD analysis project Ga0233444, IMG submission 182792) | Seawater microbial communities from Saanich Inlet, British Columbia, Canada - SI_124_October2016_10_MG | ecosystem: Environmental > Aquatic > Marine > Inlet | place: Canada: British... | reverse complement strand
GAGAACTGGTTGATCTCGCATTCATCATCGCAGCTATCGGTGGTATCACCGCAGTTATGGCTGCTGCGATTGCCTTTGTGCAAGATGATTTGAAGAAAGTCCTCGCATATTCTACGATGAGTCAACTTGCATACATTTTCACTGGGCTTGGTGCAGCACTCTGGCTTGCAAACACACCAGGAATGGAAAAGTATGCAATCGTCGCCTTTGGGGCAGCTCTGTTCCACCTCTTTAACCACGCAATGGCAAAAGGAATGCTGTTCATGGCAAGCGGTTCAGTCATTCACGAAATGCATCATGCACATCATGAGGTCCATCACCATGACGGCCACGGAGAGGATCATGGAGACGACCATCACGACGATCATCATGATGAATTCGATGCCCAATCGATGTCAAACATGGGAGGACTTGCCTCGAAGATGCCAATTACCGCTACAGCAATGCTCGTCGGTTCAGCCTCGATTATGGGACTGCCATTGATTGGTGGATTCTGGTCCAAAGAAGGCATCATCGCAAACACTTGGAGAGTTGCTCGCGAGGAACCACTGTTCCTCTTCCCTGCTTTCTGTGTCCTTCTTGGTGCTGCAATGACTGGTTTCTATATGTCAAGAATGTGGCTCAAGACCTTTGCAGGAAAACCAAAGACAGAGGTTGCAGAACACGTTCATGAGAACACCCCTTGGATTCCAATTCCTTTGGTAACTCTGACATTTGTATCGCTCTCAAGTGTCATTCTCGCAGGAATGATGTTTACCCATTGGTCGAGTGACAGCGGCTATGCATTCTTTAGTGACAAGGGATTAGTCGATGGTCTGATTTACGAATTTGAACACATCTTCCTCAATTCTGATGCCTTCTTCTTCGTACTGACCTATGTTGTAATTTTCATCGGAGCTATTGTTGGACCTGGTCTTGCAATGGCATTGTATGGTGGAGCACTCAAAGAAGGTGAGAAAGCCAAGGGATGGATGCAACCGATCATCAACCTCTCCGCTCGTGTAAACGAGAAGCGTGGTTTCGACAACAGCGCTTGGGCTGATTCAGGCCTATCAGTTGCCCTCAAGGAACGACTCTACTTCGACAAGTGGTATGATACTGCAATGCTCAAACTGGTTGCTGGATTTGCCGTTCTCAGCGCAACCTTCGATCGTAAGGTCATCGATGGAACAATCAAGACAATCGAACGTTCATCACAGAAGATTTCACTCAGCGTTCGCAAACTTACAACAGGTTCTGCCCGTGATTACATCATGATGGCGGCATTAGGTGTCCTTGTCATCTATGCAATGCTGGAGGTGATGCTTTGAGTATCGATTACCTATCACTCATGGTCGTCTTGCCAATTATGGCAAGTATCTTCCTTCTGGTTCTTACTTCACGTCTTTCAGAAGGAGCTCGACGAAAATTCGACTCTTCTATTCGAATGGCAAGCCTTGGAATTACATTGGTCATGTTTGCTGTTGCAACGCTCATGTTCTTCGGAGAAATTGGTAACGTCGATTGGACTGGTATCGCCTTCAACAACTTTGAATTCAAAGAATCCTATGTCTGGATTGAACCACTTGGAATCGAATGGAGCGTCGGTGTCGACGGTTTGTCCTTCCCTATGGTTTGGCTGACAACACTTCTCTTGCCAATTACAATCATTGCAACATGGAACGAAAAGGCTGGGGCAACATACTTCCCACTTATTCTCATGATGGGTGGTGCACTTATCGGTGTCTTTGTTGCACTTGACATGTTTATGTTCTATGTGTTCTGGGAATTGACACTGATTCCAATGTTCTTCCTCATTCTCAAGTGGGGCGGTAAAGACAGAAAGTATGCTGCTCAGAAGTTCTTCATCTACACCTTCACAGCATCCGTTGTCATGCTTCTTGGTTTGTTTACCATGTATTTCCTCATGGACACTCAAACCTTCTCAATGGTAGATATGGTTACAGAAGCAAATGGAGCAAACGGTAACGGTGTCTGGCTTGGACTTGAAGTTCAGAAAGCATTGTTCATTATGCTCATGCTTGGATTCCTCGTGAAACTCCCTGCTGCACCATTCCACACTTGGCTGCCTGATGCTCACGTACAAGCGCCTACAGGTGGTTCAATGCTGCTTGCTGGTGTTATGCTGAAGATGGGTGCTTACGGAATGTTTAGACTTCCAATCTCTCTCTTCCCACATGCACTTGAAGAATTTAGATTCATCATCATGCTGATTGGTTTGATCTCCCTGGTTTGGGGAGCAATCGTTTGTCTTGGACAAACCAACCTCAAGAAGATGGTAGCATATTCGTCTGTTTCGCACATGGGTGTTATCCTACTTGGTATCGCAAGTATGCAACCTCTTGGATGGGCAGCAGCTCTCTTCATGATGTTTGCTCACGGTATCATCAGCCCAATGCTCTTCGCAGTTTGTGGTGCATTCAAGCATCACTATCACAGTATGGAAATTGGTGCAATGCGTGGAATGGCAAAACATTCCCCTTGGCTTGCAACGAGCATGATGTTTGGATGGATGGCTTCTCTTGGCCTTCCACTCCTTGCTGGATTCGTTGCTGAATTGATGCTTATGGTTGCTTACTGGCATGCATACGGTTGGTGGATTCTCTTACCAGGTCTTGTTCTTGCTCTAACTGCAGCATACTACCTATGGTCGATGCAACGAACCATCTTCGAAGGTGGAGACGAGACACAACCTCCAGAAAGTCTGCACGGCGAACCAGTTCCTGATATCGCAAACTCAGAAAAGTTGGCAATGCTTCTTCTTGCTGGATTTACAATCCTATTCGGAATTATGCCATGGATTTTCCTTGACATGATGGATATATGGACTCAGAATGCCATGAAATTCCTAGGGTTTGGTGCTTGAAATGACTGCTAACACGTTTGACATGGATTTAATCCAAACGCTCGGGCCTGAACTCACAGTCTTTGTAGGTCTTCTTCTAATCATGATCGTTCCAAATCTTGGAAATGGAAAGTTCCGTATTCCTGGAACCCAGATACAACTCCCTTGGTTCCTAGGTGGAACGCGCTACAAGGCCGTCTCATCTCCTCGTCTGCCTGGACTCTTGGCAGTATTGACCATGTTACTTGCATTGATTCAAGTCGTTTGGTACTTGCTTGACTCAAGTTCGGTCAGTGAAGAAGTAACCAGCGAAAACGGTTATCAGATTCTGAAAGTAAATCTCTTCTCCCGTTTGTTTGAGGGTATTTTCTTTGCAGCACTTCTCCTTGCAGCTCTCGCTTCGCTTGACAGACTTCCAACAGGTTCGATGAAGAGCGATGACATCGATGTGTTGTTCAACAATCGACGCCAAGCAGATTTCTACATCCTTATGCTCACATCAGCCCTTGGAATGAGCGTAGTCGCACTTGCACAGGACTTGTTCGTTCTCTTCATTGGACTTGAACTTGCATCGTTCTCCACCTACGTTCTCGTTGCTTTCCACAAGGAAACACGAGCAGGTTCTGAAGGTGGTGCAAAATACTTCATCGTTGGTTCTGTTGCTTCCGCAGTAGGTCTCTATGGTCTTTCAATGCTTTATCTGTGGGCTGGTTCATTGCAATTCAGCGTTCTCGCTGCAACGTGGGCTGCTGATGGAGCAACCTCACTGAGTATGATGGCTCTTGGATTCGTCCTTGTTGGATTTGCATTCAAGATCAGTGCAGCACCATTCCATTTCGCTGCTCCTGATGCGTATTCTGGAGCAAACAGTCCAGTTGCAGGTGTTCTAGCAACAGCAAGTAAAGCAATGGGAATGCTTGGGCTTATGCGCCTTCTTCTGTTGATCACAATCCCTGATGCTGCTGAAGATGGCTCTGCTGTTTGGATTGGTTTGCTTGGTGTTATGGCCGCAGTAACGATGACATGGGGTAATATCGCCGCACTCGGCAGCGAAAATCCGAAGCGTATGCTCGCTTACTCTTCTGTTGCTCATGCTGGATACATGCTTGCAGCACTAACTGCGATTGGAGCATGGAATTGGGGCTTGGTTGAAAATGCAGGAGATGCGAAGGACGTTGTCGTTGCAGCACTTCTCTTCCACATGGTAGTTCTCGTCTTCTTCAAACTTGGAGCCTTCCTCGTACTTGGTCTTCTTGAAATGGAAGGTGGCGCATCACGTCTCTCTTCACTTTCTGGACTTGGAAAGAGAGAACCATTGCTTGCAGTTGCTATGTTCCTGTTCATGATCTCTCTTGCAGGAGTTCCACCAATGGCTGGATTCCTTTCGAAACTTTTGGTCATCATGGGAATTGTTGAGGTTGCTACAGGATCAGGATCACTTGATTCATTGATGGACGCTCATTGGGTTTGGTGGCTTGCACTTCTTATGGTTCTCAACAGCGCAATCTCGATGTTCTATTATCTGCGTGTCGGCGTTGTCATGTACTTCCATGAGCCTGAAGAAGGCCGTCAAGGCCCTCTTGCTTCAGGTGTTTCAATTCGACTTGCAATCGCTATCTGTGCAATAGGAACTGTTGCCTTTGGGTTGGTTGGTGGCGAGTTAATTGAACTCTGTCGTGACGCAGCACAATCCCTCGGTTGAAGAGGGTGGCTTCAAGAGGGGTTGACCTCTCCGTTTACATGGTGAGCCTCAATGGGACGACGTCATGAAGAAAAAGTGGACGTAGAAGAACTTGCACGTCTGGAGAATCCAGAGGGCTCTCCAGGAAAGATTCGTGTCAAACTACCAAACGGTGGTAAGAAGCGCGGAGAGTTTGGATTCAAGGGTGAAATGTTTGCTCTTGCTGAAGAGATTCTCGGTGGTCGCCGTGTAACTGTTCTCTGTGCTGATGGGGAGACTCGAATGGCACGTATTCCAGGTAAAATGCGTCGTCGGCAATGGGTTCGCGAAGGCGACCTGATTATTGTCTGGCCATGGGATTTCCAAGATTCAAAAGCAGATGTAAAACATCGTTACACAAAGACACAAGCTATGTATTTGTCAAGAAAGCAAGTGCTTCCAGAAGTTGTTGACATGTTCGGTATGAATGATCGTGTTGACGATGATGATGATGATGACGATTTATTCGGTATTTCTGATGCACCTGAGGTCGTTGAAGAAGACGATGACGACGATCTGTTCGGAAGCGATGACGATGATGATGACGATGATTTGTTTGGAAGCGATGATTCCGTCGAAGAAGTTGTTGAAGAGCCAACAGTGGTAGAAACACCAGCAGAAGCAGTTGAACCAGAACCGCTTGATGACGATGACGATGACGATGATGATATCGACGCATTGTTTGCTTAATCATCGGAGCATTGATGTTCCCCCCCAACGAACCCACTACAGGAAGGGTGTGCTATGTCTCGTTCAAATGATGATTGGGATGAACTGAGTGAGCGTACTCGGCAACGTCGTAAAACACGAAAAAAACAGAACAAGCGACCAATGTCATTGGACGATAAAGCCGATGCAGATTTCGATGAACAACATGCTTCCAAGTTTGTTGAAGGTCTTGCAGCAAAAGACAGTTCGTTCAATTGGATGAAAGATGAGCGCAACAAGCGCATGTTCAAGAAAATAGAGAACCGAATTCAAGGGGCTATGGGAACTGGTTCCTACGATTGGGTCGATAGAAGAACCTTCGACCAAGTCTTTGACAGACTCACCCTAATGTCACTTTACAAAATGATGAATTCGGGAATCCTTGACACATTGGATTTCCCAATTGCCCGAGGTAAAGAAGCTCACGTTTTTCATGGAACAGATCATGATGGCAAATCAGTTGCAGTGAAAATTTTCCACACCTCAAATGCAGTGTTCAAGAATCTGATGCAGTACATTGAGGGTGATCCTCGTTTCGGAGGACTCCGTCGCCGTCATCGAGATCTTGTCGACATTTGGGTTCGAAAAGAGCATCGTAATTTGACACGTTTGCACCGCTGGGGATTACCAGTTCCCCGTCCTATCGCTATTCAAAAGAATATTCTGATCATGGAATACCTCGGCAGTGAAACGCAACCATCTCCGAAATTACGAGATGTTCGAGTCGATAACCCACAACCAGTTTTCGATGAAATGTTGGAGTTCTTGGCTGTCTCCTGGCAGAAAGCCGATTTGGTGCATGGTGATTTTTCCCCTTACAACATCTTGTGGCATAACGGTGGTCCAATCGTTATCGATGTTGGACAAGGTGTCATCCAACATCATCCAAAAGCAAAGGAATTCTTGGTTCGAGATGTAACTCGTTTGGTTGAATGGGCGAATAAGAATGGTATTGACATCACTCTAGCAGATGCAATGTATGATGTCTTAGAAATGGATTTATCACACGTTCACAGAATGGAAGAAGAATAATTCACTCTTCTTCCCAAACAATGTGTTCATCGTCAGCCATTTCCATCATATCTTCGACAGCATCCTCGTCTTCTGGATCGACCTGACTTGCTCGAAGTTTACGGCCTCTTCGTTCACTAACATCAGACAATCCTGGTACAAGTCCATCGAATCCTGTAGAGGTTTCCTCTTTGGCCTCCTTAGCTACAATAGAGTCTAAGGAGCGGTTATCGAATTTCATGCGCTTTCGACGGCGCTCAAGGAAGGAAAGAACAGTTCCGTGTTCTGAACCGCCTGCGAGCATCTCAACGGCTTGCCGAGCAAGTCCAATTCCTTCTGCATCTCCAACGAGCACAACAGTGGATTTGTAAATGGTGATTTCAACATCGGTCAAGTTTTCAATCAAACGACGAACTTTACCTTGGCTTCCAATGATCCTTGCACGTATTCTTCGTTGTTGATGCGAACGCTTGCCAACGAAATCTTTCAGATCAACCATCTCAAAGAAATTCTCATCTTCAAGTAATCGAATCGCTGCCTTAGGAGCCATTCCTCTTCCGATTGCTTTGATGACATCCGGGAACTTTAGAGCCTTAATTGGGTCATAGGAACCAGGCTCTCCCCAGACAACTTCAACATCGCCTGTCTCGGAATCGATATGGAATTCTTTGGCTCCAGAAGCATTGCGAAGCGACTTTGCAGTCGTACCTTTTGAACCGATGAGAACAGCAATTCTGTCCTTTGGAATACGGGGAAGACCTTGTCGCATAGTTACCACCCATCAGCCGATGTTTTTCAATCCCGCTGTTGAAGCCAAGCTACAACAAAGCCTGCGCAAAGGAGTGCAAACATGGTTGGAGCAAATGAGGGGACAAGTCCAGGTGATGAGATGTCAGCACCTGTTACAACCATGTAATGGTCGTTGTTTATCTCACTGTTTTCATCGATAAGGTTTGAAGGATCAATACGGACACGTAGATCATATTGTCCTGAATTTGGAACGGTATAATTCCATGTAAGTGAAACGACACCAGTACCGAGGGAACCTGCAGGAAGCGTTTGGATTTGCATGACAGTCCATTCTGTAGTTGCACTACGATCGGCAGGAGCAGCCTCTAAACTAACAGCAACAGAACCAGGATACATTTTGTTTGAACGAAGTTCTCCTGAAATTGTGATGTTCCCGTAGGTCTCGCCTGGACGTACAACAAGCCGATCTACGTCAGTTTCAGTTACATTCCAGTAGAGATCAAGTCCAGGCATGACTTGGAATGCACTGGGCTCTGTTGTTTCGCTGTTTCCAGCTTCATCCGTAATGGTCGCTCTCAGCATCAGGTATTGACGCGACTTTGTTGCCCAATTGTAAAGTGCGAGGTCTCGATCGAGGCCAGTCCCGGGCACTTCGAGCCATTGACCAGAAAGGTCTGGTGTCAAACCCACACCGTTTAGATCGAATCCGTATTGCAAGGAAATCTCACTTTCATCGACGCCTGAGAGTAAATCGAATGCTGCGAAGGAAATGTTTGCTTGACCGACTAAATCGGTGGTAAGTGGGTCAACAGTCCAACCAACCATCTCAGGAATCGTGGTATCGACTTGAACAGTTGAAGTGATTGTATTTCCGACATTACCGACCATATCGGTTGCTCGCAATTCAAGCGTATGGTTTCCTTCATCGAGTGTAATTGTGTGCGTATTCGTAGTGATGGTTACCCATGTACCAGAATCGATTTTCAGTTCAACAATATCGACTCCAGATCCAGTTCCATCATTCGCACCGTCCAATATACCTGAAAGTTCCACTTCCGTGGATGATTGCCATGTCGAACCGCTTCCGATTGTAATTGAAGACATGGTTGGGCCGGTTCGATCGATTCCAATGAAGAGTGTCGAGGTGTTACTCAACCCAGAATCGTCGTAAACAGTGACTCGAGGATTCCAAGTTCCCTCGGAAAAACTCCCACTTGACCAGTCCCAGCCATATGAAAGGCTAGAAGGCCCATCGGTTGATGGTGAACCTGGTCCTGGAACATTCTGTAGAATTGCTCGGTCGAAATCATCGTCGGAGACGCCATATCTGAACTCTAAGGTTCCAGTCTCAGCTATGCTGAACCATGCTCTATCGGTACTGCTTGCTCCAGTCCCAACATCTGGAGATAGGACTGTGAATGCAGTAACCTCTGGTACGTGATTATCGATTGTGAACTCTCCAGTTGTGGTAATCGTAGAGTCATCAACATCAGTGTCCCAACCCGTCGCACGCATCGTATACGTGCCGTTTGCAACTGACGTGGAATCAAAATTGAACAACCAAGGAGAGCCTGTAAGATTGGTAAGCGTGGAATATGCATTTCCTTGGGATGCGATTTCAACTAAGATTGAATCGATCGTTCCAGTGCCTGAAATACTTAGCGTGACTGTTTTCAAACCTGTAACAGATTCAGATTGAACTGGGCCGTTTGAAAATCCAATCGTGACTGCTGAGGATGACTGTACTACAGGTTCTTGTTCGAGGTACACTTGGTCGTTGAAATCAAGCGGGAATATGGAAATGAGGAGGAGGGAAATGATGCCGACTGCAACCGCTCTGCCTCCCATGCTTTTCTTACAGATGCGACCACCCTTCAAATCTCCCCTTCTCACAGGAGGTTTTTTGTCAACTTTTTGGCTTATGATGAGATGGGTTCAAGTGCTTTGCATGTCGTGGGAAAAGCATGGCAAGAAGGGCGTATGTAGTCTTCTGTGTATTGCTGATGATGACTTCATTGGCTCCAACCTCTGTTAGTTCCTATGACAGCGGCGGAATTGAAGCGTCTGATTCAACCCTCAGCATTCTGCCTGCCAGCCCTACTGCCGGCGGTTCAATTACAGGCTCATTGACGCTTTCGAATACGAATTCACAAACTGCTTTTGATGTAGAATATTCATTCTACAAAAACGGAATATCCACCAATAATCGTCTAATTACAAGCACTGTCAATATCGATGCAAACGATTTTGAAACCGTTACTGCTCAATGGGACAATCTTGTTGAAGGTGAAAATAAACTGTGGGTGACATATTCCTACAATGGACAGACTGAAGTTGAGTTTTACCATTCATTTATCGTCCAAGGATTACCAAATTTGAGAGTTACCGAAACAATACTTTCTCCTGATACAGATATTCATTCGGGTGATATTATTTCGTTAAGTACAAAGGTTACGAATATCGGTTCTGTTGATGCACCTGCTTCGTACCTTGGCATTAATTATCCCGGTTCAATCACAGACGTGGAACTTCAAACCCCGCTAATCAATGCGAGCGACTACGCATGGGTCAACACGACTTTCACTGCACCCGTTACTGGCTCTTACGATCTTATTCTGACTCCAGATGCTCGTGATGAGATTCTGGAATCAACCGAACAAGGTAAAGACGAAACGGTTTCATTTGTTGTTGAGCCAAGGATGGATTTGTCACACGTTGGAGAGATACTTATCTCAGCAACAGATGGCTCCCTAATCGGCCCATGGGCTGTCTCAGGTTCGATTGCTAGAGAATCGGGTGAAGGTACAATTGACGTTCCAATGGTCATCGATTTACGAGACGGAGCGTCCGTTGTTCGCTCCCTTCAACCCTTCTCAGTGAGTGTCTTTGGAACAGGGTATTCCCAACACGCATGGTCGACCACGATCGAAAGTGCGAACATTGCTGGCCTGAGTAATGGCCAATACACGCTCGCTGCTCGAATTGATCCCTTCCAAACAGGTGGATTTGTGCAAGAAAGCACCGAAAATGATGAAAATATTGCAACCTTCACGCTCCCACAAATACCTGACGTTTACGTCGACCCTCTTGCCTTACCTAATTTGACTTCAGTGTCTGCAGGTCTTCCGATTGACTGGTCAATGACTGCAACGAATACAGGTGACATTTCTGTAGATGGCGCCTTTGTGTATACTTGGGAAGGCCAATCTTTCCAGTCTGGTCTCATTTCGTTACAATCAGGAAACAGCTACACCTACACTGTATCTTTGGCAACTTCGCTAGGGTCACATACGGCTGAATTGGATGTCCAATGGCAACCATCTGGTAATTCATACGATAGAAATCCAACAAACAGTCGTGCAACAGGGTCCGTCCTCGTAGAGGCGAATTTACAACTTGAGTGGGACCAAGATACACAAGTACTCGTCGACAAAGATGGTGAACAGGCTAGTTTCCCACTTGACTCAGGTGAAGAATACACACTCAGTCTTTCTATGAAATCAACCCGTGGGTCAGGTGATGTCACCATTACCTGTAAAAACAGCCAGGTTACATGGTCGGTATCTGAAATTGTTATCGAAAATCCAGGAGACCGTGAAGAGGTTTCATGCACATTCAAAGCATCAGGTAAGATGACCACAGTTCAACTGGTGCATTCTCCTTCATCCACAATGACTTCAACATTTGAACGTTCATACTCGACAGCATTTGTTGAAGGTGGAGGCGGTGCAAACGAAGAGAATAGTGGGACGGGAACAGCGGTTCTTATGTTCATTGGGGCGCTTGTCCTCATTGCATTCCTTGTTGGCGCAATTCTGCTAACAAGAGATAGTGAAGACGACGTAGAACGGGATATTTACAACTATTGTCCATCTTGTGATGGTGAACTTGAGGGCGATGAAAACCGTTGCCCTCATTGTTCCTTCAACCTTCGAAAGGCCCGTTCTCAATTCCACGAATGTAATGCTTGTGGCGAGTCCGTACCTGATCTCATGGAAAACTGTCCATACTGTGGAACAGAGCAAGATGTGAGTTCATACTTTGAGCGACGTGAACGTCGTGTACGAGATGTACCCGAAGAAAAAGAACTAGTATCACTGCCTGATGTGGACGAGAATGAAATTGTCAGCGGTACCGAAGATTTCGCTTCTGCAGTCAAAGAATTTGGTTATGATGAAGATAATCTCGAAGATGAATGGGATGAGAATGTTGTTGCGGCTGAAGAAGAAGTTACTGCTGCATACGATAGACGATATGCTGATGAAATCTCGATGGAAGATATGACTGATGAAGAAATCGAAGAGATGCAGAACCAAGTTGTTACAACTCTAAAGACAGCAAAGGAAGCATTCGAAGGCCATGATTTGGATGCATTCCTGCCGACGAAAGATTCCATGAAGAGCCTCAAGGATGACGGAACCGACAAAGATGGGGATGCTTGGAACACACTCTCAGCAAGTGATGCTGACATCAGAGAGGACTTGTTTGAACTCACAGGTGAAGACGGCGTCCTGCCAGGAGACAAGGTTGTTGTTGGCATGGGCCTAACAGACAGTTCACTTGCAGGAAATGAGATTACAGAGGCTTCCCACAATTTCTCAGTCGAAGATGATTCTAAACCGCTATCGAAAGAATCAGACGAACCGAAGAAAGAGGCAAAACCTCGTCGACGCCCTCGTCGAAAGGCAGAACCAGCTAAGGAGACTGCAGATTGTGGCGCTTGTGGCGCTGTCATTGCAGTCGATGCTAACGAATGTCCAACATGTGGTGCAAAGTTCGAATGATCCATAATATGGGTTGAGAATAACGCCTGTCAGCACTCATAGGGTTCGTCATCGCTTTCGCTCGGTCTACTTTTGCTTCATTCAGGCAACCTGTGTGACAAGAATCTCATGTTTGAACACTTCCCTTTTCGGCGCGCTTTTCATATTCTTGTGCATGCTGGGGTGGTCTATGCAGCATCGTACGCTCGCCGCATTTGTTGCGTTGACAATGCTGCTTGTCTCTTCATCTGGATGCCTGGGTCTGCTTCAGGGGAGAGAGTACATGGAATCTCTTCGAGGAGATCCAGAAGAATCAGAATCACAATCACCTCTTTCAATCGAACACACATTTGTGAATGTTCAGCAAGAAACTTGGGACGAGGATTTCCCTATCGACTCTTCAGTAACTGAAATCTCAGTGTATTTCAAAGCCGCTTTCTTCCTTTCAGACTTGACTGACGATATAGGTCTAGAACCGCGATATGTTGATGTTATGATCAAAGATTCGAATGGGAACGAGATGTGGTCAAAAAGAACAGCGACAACTGAAAGCACACTTGAAGAAAAGATTGAACCCCAAGAAAATGGTAAATTCTTATCCGGTGATTGGAATGTATTCATTGACGCTAGCGGAGGCGGCCTAGCAGGTATCGGCGAAGACAGTTTCCTGATGACAATTACTGTAACTCGAACCTGTATTGAGTTCCCTCAAGATGGTGGAAAATGCGTCACTCTGTGAACAATGATTGTTCACATGCATGCCTTCTACTGCAGTTTCTGCACTTTCCTTCTCGTTCGTGGTTTCGTTTTGCTCCACCTTCGACCATGACTTTCTGAACTTCTTTGATGGTGCTATACAGCGTTTCCATAGCATGTTCATCCCAAAAGACCTGATGCGCATCATCTTCCCCATACTTTAGAACACCATAAGGAGGGGATTTGTTGGTATTTGTCTCAACAAGTGATACGTACGCCAAGAGTTGCATCCTATGCGATTGATGAGGTTTCTTCGGCACCCTTCCCGTTTTCTGCTCGACAGGGATGAATTCACCATCAATAACGACGATCTGATCGGGCCTTCCTCTCAGTCCGGTTTTCTCATCGAGCAATAATCCACTTGATTTGTCATCATCTGAATACACCAATTGTGTGCCTTCATCTAGTCCGACACGGTTTCTATTCTCAATCATCTCATTCTCGGCAAAGAGAGATTTTTGCAATTGCCAAGTGGCTAAAAATGTCCAGACGAAGGCAGTTACGATGAGAATGAATCCTGCTTGGCTTCGATTATCTGCTGCCGCTAATGCAATTGCATGCAGTCCAATAACGATGGTACAGAGCAAGAGTCCAGCTTCGGTTTTGCCTCCTGAAAACCATCCTCCAAGGAAACCAATAGGATTCCAAGTTGGTTCAAGACCAGTCGCTTCGAAAGTCTGTGAGATTGTTTCAATCTCAGAAACAGTCGGCTCCATGTTAAGCCAATTTCTCCATGGCAAAACGATAGAAAGAATAGCAGCGCCGAGACAAGAAACAGACCACATCGATAGAATTTTGGCCAATTCCATAGGAGAATTAAGCAAATCATCGATGTAAACGAACGCAATTGAATCAATGGTAAATGCAATTATGATCCCAAACCACCATGTCCAAATTAGAAGTTCTCGGCGTAATTTGATGATCGAAGATTGAAAATCATTCATACCTTCGTGAATTTGTTTATGTTTTTCCATACCGCTGGATATGGCATCACCGACTCCGGCTGCGCCTTCCTTTGCGAGTCGCCATGAAACAGGACAGTATGTGTAACGCTCGAGTTCACTCGCGCTAACTGGTAAAGGTTTTCCATTTGAATCGATGTAAAACCCTTCTGGGCCCTCGCTTCCCTCTGCAAATGTGACCCCCATATGTTCAATTTAAGACTCATCTATTTTGATATCTTCGCATACAATCCCATCTTTTCGGGTGGGGAGATGCTGCGAAGCGGTTAAGAAGAGGGTTTAGGTCGGTTGCTTGCTGAGGCAACAACATGTCGGAAGAAACAGGTCTCTTGATTCCACTTGAACTATACGAAGAGTCTGGTGTAAACATCGGTACAAAACAGAAGAGTGCGGACATGGGTCGCTTCATCGATTCCGTCAATTCTGATGGTCTTTACCTTCTAAATGTGAACGCTACAGATACTCGCGTCCGCATCATCGCTTCATTCCTCAACCAATATGACCCATCTCGAATTATGGTCGTTTCCGCACGACAATACGGACAGAGACCTGCTCGTATGTTTGCAGAAGCAATCGGAGCACTTTCCGCTGTTGGCCGTTTTATTCCTGGAAGCCTAACAAATCCAGCTCTCCGCTCTTACAAAGAGCCAAACGTATTGTTCGTTACAGATCCAGCATCTGACCAACAATCACTCCGTGAAGCAGTTAACACAGGCCTTCCTATCGTTGGTCTTGTCGATGCAAACAACAAGTTGCGAAACGTTGACGTTGCACTTCCTGCAAACAACAAGAGTCGTCACTCCCTCGCTTTGGTTTACTGGCTCCTCTCCAGAGAAGTCCTCAAACTACGTGGCGAAACAACTGATGAGGCATGGGCAGAAGCAAATGACCTCGAAGAATGGAAGTCAACCTTCTGATTCAGCCTTCGGTTGTAAGAAATTAGAAATCGCTTGAGCGGATTCGTCCACATCTGATAACTCATGCATAAGCGTTCGAACAGATTTAGCTCCTGGCAATCCTTTTGAAAATGCAATAGCATGACGTTGCATCGATTGTTTTGCTAGGCCAGTCGTTTCTCGACAGAGTTCAACATATCGATTCCAGCACCATCTTCGACTTGCAAATGCCCTTGATGTTTCACTCATGGATTCCCATGAATCTTCATGTAACTCAACCCATGGTAATTCGGATTCATCCATCCAACCTAATCCCACTTTGATGCTACCAAATACATCAGGGCGTCCAATGGCTGCCCTTCCGACCATCAGTCCAGAGGCATTTGTTAATTCGAGACATCGCTGAGCACTCTCAGCATCTGTAATATCTCCATTTGCTACGACTGGGATATCAACAGCATCAACAGCAATTTGTATGGTCTCCCAATCAGCAATGCCGGAATAGCGTTGTCGAAGAGTCCGTCCATGGATACACAATCTCTGAGCACCTACCTTTTCGAGAGATTGGCAAATATCGACAGCATTGTTCGGTCCTTGGCCAGTACCTAGGCGCATCTTTGCTGTTACGGGTATGTCGACTGCATCAACAATATGTTCGACCATGGAAACAAGTTTCTGAGGCTCACCCATTAGTGCAGCTCCTGCACAGATGCTGGTGACCTTTGGAGCAGGGCAGCCAAAATTAAGGTCGATAACATCAGCACTTTCTTGCAGCATAGAAGCTGCAGTTACCATGTCTTCCATCGCACCGCCAAAGATTTGTGGAATGAATGGAGTTTCTCTTGGATCTGATTCCATTCTTCTCCAGGAAGTGGTTGCCTCTCTGCTTAGGGCAGTACTATTGGTAAATTCGGTGATGGTAATATCTGCACCACACTCTTTGGCCAAGAGGCGATATGGAAGGTCAGAAACGCCAGCCATAGGGGCAAGATAGAGAGGCCTCTCTTCTCCAGACCACGGTTCGAAAACATCGAATCCAATCGTCATCATTCATCGCCCGTTGTCAGCACTTCTTCAATCATATCACCGACGCGTCGGATTCTTCGAAGAACCCGATCTAAGCGAGCAATGACGTTCTGTTTTGCCACTTCTGGAGTCTCACCAATCATTCTGTAACCGAGCGGTAATCGTCCACCAAGTAGGTTCAGAAGGAGCATTTGATCGGTCGAAGTTATCTCATTCATTGCAGTTTCAACAATGTCAACTGTCAACTTCCCTTTTTCTAGAGGCTTGAGTAAGGAAGCATGTTGTCCTTCAGGAATCAAGCGCATGAATCCTCCTTTCTTCAACATCCAGTCTTCTCCACGGCGTTGATGTTGGGTCATCATGGCCGACCACAGAGCGAATGGAAGCCGGTCAGTTCGCGGAATTCGTTCGATGAGTCCACATGTTCTAAATCGTTCAAACATCCGCCCCAAGCGTGCTTTCTGCCCGGGTATGGCTTCATCAGCATCGTCTATTGAGATCGGAGTATCCGAGCCAAGAAGCATTTTGAACAGTTGTTCAGAAATTGAGCCTTCACGTAATTCATCACCTGGGCGTTCTCCCAACATTCCTAAATCGGCCATCCATTGAGTGAGTACGCTTGCTCCGCCTTCTTCTTTAGGTGGGCGATAATCCACGATTGCAAGTGTAAGTGGAAGTGCAGAATCCTCAGGCAATTCGTTTGGTAAACGTTCTCCAGTCCGATTCCAATATGGTTCAATGCGGTCCATTTTCTGTTCGATCATTAATCGATACTGAATCGAACACAATTCTAAGGCTTGACTGAGTCCTCCACCTCGAAGCATATAACGCCTCCACCCCTTCCCTTCATTTGCAAAGGTAAGCAACCCTGAGTCGATTAATCGAGTGAGATGATGATTCAAAGCAGCAGGAGTCATTGCAAGTTCATCTGCAAGCATTTGCGCATCCCAAGAGCCACCAGGATTCGGAAGAATATGATCTCGCAGAAGGCGATGAATAGGAGATGCAGAACCATAATCTGCAGTTGCTTCTCCTTTTCTGCGAACAAAACAAAACGATTCAACAAACCAACCAACCAATCGATCAATCGAGCGGTCACTCGTTGGCATCGGTATCTCGTCCAACCGTACATTGAGCATGAACATCCACATCAACCGATGGTCTTTGAAGACTGTGCATCAATTGCTTTCTAGAAAGCGGTTATTGAACTCAACGTCGTCGTCCGTCTTCCCATTGATATCGCAATCGCTCAGGACGTTGGAATGTTTCTGGTTCAATATGAGGGCCAATTTCAAGTCGATCTTGACGAAGAATACCTCTACGGCGTAGAACCTTTACTGCGGAATGAACGCTTGCTCGAGAACGGCCTATTCGACGTGCAAGTTCTGCTTGTGTCCTTGGTGTCCCCTCTTCGAGAATTTCATCGACGATTTGCCTCTGAACGGTGGATAACCCAATTGGAAGGCTTGAAGCCACCATTTCTTGACTCGTAGACATCGTCTGTAGAATCTCAACTTGTGCAGGTCCTCCTGCAAAGTAACAGGTTCTGCCATTGACGGGCATCACTGTAATCGAACTATCATTTTGTAAAACATCAAGATGATGTCGTAGCGTTCCATTAGCAGCACTCAGTTCATGTTGAAGTTCTCGATAGCACAGACCAGGATGTCGTTCAAGGGTACGTAGAACTCGCATTCTAAACGGATGTTCGACCTGTTGTCGCTTTGATGCAACTCCACCGAAGGCGAATGCTGAGGCTGCCGATGCAGCTGCAACAACTCCGTGTGCTAATCCAGCCACACCGCCTGCAGCGCCTGCAATTCCTGCAGCGAGCCATGGCCTCTGCCGAACCCATTGTGCAAGAAGTGCCATAAAGTTCGGTTTGCTTTTTGGTATCTTAAACCATCGTCTCTTTGATTCTAAGCGCCGATGATTGAACCCTTGTGGATTTTCATAAATGCAACAAGTGGGGAAAGTAATCTACCACATGTCTTCCCATGTTCAGATAAGCGGTATGTGACTCGAATTGGCGGTCCTTCACTGACACTACGGACAACGAGATCTTCTTCAACAAGGTAACGGAGTTTGTCTGAAAGTGTTCGTGAAGAGATTCCCTTGAGAAGATGTTTCATTTCATTGAATCGCCGATCTCCGGCGATGTAAAGTGTTGATAGAATCTCAATTGTCCATCGAGAACCAAAAACATCCAATGCTTCAACGGCAGCATCAACCTCCCAAGCGATATCGAATGGCCCTTGAGTTGAATGGTCCGAAAGCAGTGTTCTAATCTGGCCACCAGTTTGTATTGTTTCACCAATTTTATCGCTGATTTCTCTTAATTCAGTCGGAGGTAGTATCATTGGTGGCTCTGGCATATTTGGTCGGAAACACTAGGTATACTTGATTTCTTTTCAACACTTAGCAACAAAACGTGAAAGCGCATGATTCATGAACGGTTTGCTGTTCGTCCAAGTCATGAAGGCTGTAGAGAACGTTGCAATCGTCGGTGCGGGAAACATGGGGTCTGGAATTGCCCAGAAGAGCGCTCAAGAAGCATTCAATGTCCAAATGGTGGACCGAGAGGAACAATATGTTGCTCGTGGCCGTTCAATCATCGAAAATTTTCTTTCAGAAGCCATTGAACGCCGTATCTTTTCACAAGCAGAAGTCGACGCTACAATGAATCGAATAACCGATGTCATCGGTGTTGAGAATACTGCTGTCGATACAGATCTTGTCATCGAAGCTGTCTTTGAAGATTTTGACATCAAAACTGCGGTCTTTTCGACACTTGACGAAGTATGTGGAGAAGATACAATTCTTGCATCCAACACCTCATCCCTATCGGTTAATGCTCTTGCTAAAGCAACCGGACGACCTGACCGTTTCGTCGGTCTGCATTTCTTTTATCATCCTGCTAAGAACAGACTTATCGAAGTGATTCCTGCGGAAACAACCTCCAAGGAAACTCTCGATAGAACGGTCCAATACTGCAGAACGCTCGGAAAAGTCGTCATCGTCTGCAAGGATAGGCCAGGATTTGTCGTGAATCGATTCTTTGTTCCTTGGCTCAATGAAGCATGTCTCCTTCTTGAAGAAGGAATTGCGAACGCTGCTCAGATAGATGCCATCTCCCGTAAGGCATTCCGAATCGGATTAGGTCCATTTGGATTGATGAATTTGACAGGACCTCCAATCGCCCTCCATTCAACGGATTATCTTGCAGAACAATTGAACACACCTCGATACGTAGGTGCTCAGAACCTAAGAGATCTGGTTGGAAACAATGAGATGTGGCCAATTGAAGAAGAGGATTCCTACAATGAAGAACAGTATACGCTCGTCTCAGAACGCCTTCTTGGCGTTGTATTCGGTGTTGCTGCACAAATTGTTGATGAAGACATTTGCTCTATGGAAGACGTGGACAGAGGCGCTAAAGTCGGTCTACGATGGGCGAAAGGCCCATTTGAACTCATGAATCGTCTCGGAGTTAACGAAGCATATCGTATGGCTTCAGCATATCAGCAACTTGCTGGAGAGACATGGAACCTTCCTGAATACTTTGAACAACAAGCATCCGACTGGGACTTTTCCTATGTCGACCTCCACACAGAAGGTGGAATTGCAACCATCACCATCAATCGCCCAGAAGCAATGAACGCCCTGAATGAGGTCGTTGTTGAACAATTGACACAAGCAGTTCAGGCAGCAAATGCAAACGATGCAGTGACGACAATTGTTCTCGATGGTGCAGGAAAAGCCTTCGTCGCAGGAGCTGATGTCAAATTCTTTGTTGATAAAATCCGTTCAGATTCAATCCCAGACATTGAAGTCTTTACTGAAAATGGACACGTTCTCTTGTCGGCTCTGGAAGATTCAAACAAAACAACCGTTGCACTCACCACTGGATTAGCTCTCGGCGGTGGACTTGAACTCGCCCTTGCTTGCGATTTCCGCATTGGTACACGAAGAACTCAATTCAGATTCCCAGAGACCAGTATTGGAATTTATCCTGCTCTTGGTGGAACCCAACGTCCTGCTCGAATCGCAGGAAGAGAAATCGGTCGATGGGCCGTTCTTGCGGGGAATTTCATGAATGCTCAGACTGCAACAGATGTTGGACTCGTGACCCATCTTGTCGATGTTAATGATGTAAATGCAACCATTCAGACGATCCATTCAACAGGAAAACCAGAGAACAAGTATCCAGGTGCTCCATCAAATGGAAGCAGCCCAGTTGTACAATTTGCTAAGAAATTCTATGCAGATGAAAACATGGCTACATTGCTTTCAGGAGGATGCCCAGAAGGTTTTGATGTTGAGGACAAAACAGTTGCACGTCAACTTAAATCACTCAAATTTACGGCTCCTATTGGACTCGCAATGGCCAGTGCTCGTATTGATGCGACTGGAACCACAACTCTGTCAAAGGGACTTGAAATGGAACTTGCAGGCCTGAATCAAATCTTCTCTACAGAAGATGCATTGGAAGGATTGAGTGCTCTCATCGAAGGACGTAGAGCAACGTACAAGAATGCCTAGGCCCATTTGTCACTCATTGCTTGAATGGATTTGAGAATCAGCGAAAGATCAATCGATACGCCTTGTTCTTGGGCCAGTAAAATATTGTTTTCGACCGCATCAACAAGAACCTCTTCAGGTTCTTCACCAAGAATGTCAGCGATAACGTCCTTCAGTGGTTTTGATTTTCCCTGAAGTATGGCGATTTGTGCTTTCATTTTTTCATCCTCATCCTTCGGTGGACGTACGTTTGAACTCAAGCCATCACCTTGATTTCAATTTGAGAATCTGAATCCAACCAATGATCCCAAGATACAATCTCTTGGTCAGTCCAAGAGGAAAGTGGGCCAATCATTCCAATCCGTTTTGTCGAATCTTCTTCTCCAATATTCCGACTTTCTTTTACTCCAGGTGCTCCAAGAACAAGGGCTTGGTCAAGAATGCCTTGAGCAACTGCGAGGCTGTTTCTATCGGTTGAACTCCAATATGCATGGAATCCTGGGTGTGTGTGGACCCACAGACGGAACGGAGCCATCATGCCGACAGGTGGTCGTAATGGGACTCTTCCAGGTGAACCCCAGTCAATCTGAATCGCTCCATTCGCATCGATGAGGACTGATGTTTCAAGCCCAGCAATCAATGAAAGGTTGTAGACCAAATCCCATCGCCCGTGTTCAGCAGCTCGCCTTTGGACGAGAAGAAGTTCCTCAGTATCAACTGCTTTGGCTTCGGCTTGGAGACAAGCAGCCATCCAGTGTTCGAATGTTAATCCCATTTCCTCGAGTTTTGTTACTGGAATCAAGCGATCACCTCCGGGAATTTGAGTTCTCCATACATGATGCTGCCCATTCGCTCTTTCAGAACAGGTTGGTCTCGTAATCGCCCAATGAGCCATGTCGCACCAGCCGCAGCAGCGTTAACATAGCCAAACTGAATGTTTCCTGCTTCGAGTGCTCCCTTGATTTGGCAACTTGCAGGTTCATGGTCTGGTGTCATCATTGTTACTAATTCTGTATGTGATTCACTTGTGAAGTAAACATGACCGTCTCCGGTAGACCTCATATCAATCCATGGGATTTCTGAAGCGTGAACTAATCGCCTAGGAAGAGGGCGATCTACACCAATGAGAACGAAATCATATCCTTCAAGTTGTTCTGCAGTTCTCAGATTCTCAGGAACAGAATGGCATGTTACATATTCAAAATCAGTAAACCTTCGAGCAAGCACTTCTGTCTTTGGATCACCAATATCGGACTTTGTAAACCGTTGGTGTCCAAGATTTGTTGCTTCGACAATGTCTCCATCCATGAGAGTTATTGTACATGTTCTCTGAATTCGTTCAAGTGCTGGAGCGAGAAGTTCGATGGTCATGCCACCAATTCCGCCAACACCTACGAGCAATATATTCGGGTTCGCCTGTTGTTCCATAAACAGTTCAACGTTCGACTCTTTATGAACCGAAATCTAATTCTGAATTAAGGGGAGCTTTTTTGTTGGCGGTGCAATTCCCAAATCTTCAGGGAAAAACATCTCAGGATCAGGGAGCGGGATAGGGACAATTTCTCGACCGATAAGGGCTACACGGCTTGGACGACTTTCTGATAGGACTCGTCGATCAACCTGTGGAGCAAGTTCGTTTGAAAAGGCAAGAATATCTTCGTGGCTTGGCATGTTCTCCATAGAGAGATTCTCTCTGCTATGACCAACGTAGACGTATCCCTTGGCCTCAATCCAATCTGGATCAGCACGATTGTCAAGGGCTGCAAATTGTTTGATGTGTTCAGAAGACATATTGATGCCCTTCATCATCGTATGTCGGCATACGATTCGGGTGTCTAGACTTGGAAGTAAATCAATGGTTTTCTCAAATTGATTCCACGCACCATTACCCCATTTTGGACGACAGACCTCATCGAAAACCTGCTTATTGGGAGCATCAACTGAAACGTAGAGTTGGGTTGGAAGCGTATCCAAATTCTCTAGGACCTTTGGAAGCGTTCCATTGGTAACCAACATGGTCGTCATTCCATGCTTATGACACAAATCCATGTATTCACCAAGTTTGGTGTAGAGAGTTGGTTCACCATTGAGTGAGATTGCAACATGCTTCGGGTCTTGAGCTTCCTTGAATTTTTCAGGAGTGACCTTGTCATTTCCACCAAATCCTGAGAGCAATCGTCGTTGTGCTCGCACACTTTCGTAGAGAAGTTCGAGAGGATCTTGGTCGGTTAACTCAAGCGTATCCATGTGTGGCTCACGCCAGCAGTATGTGCAAGCAAGATTACACTGGTCGACAACAGGAGACATCTGCATGCAGGTATGGCTCTTTACACCATAGAAGGTTCCTTTGT
>Ga0233444_10001958_pt1 | contig 22328 bp, 26 predicted proteins | sample SI_124_October20_6_FD_182792 | JGI IMG/M metagenome (GOLD analysis project Ga0233444, IMG submission 182792) | Seawater microbial communities from Saanich Inlet, British Columbia, Canada - SI_124_October2016_10_MG | ecosystem: Environmental > Aquatic > Marine > Inlet | place: Canada: British... | reverse complement strand
GGTTTGTTAAGTGCTACTTTTTTACCTTGGTACTCTGCTTCATTCATATAATCAACTGAAGCTTTTAACATATCAAAGCCAGAGTAATCAAAAGATTCATTCTGTAGTTTAACAGCTTTTCTAAAGTTTTCCATGTTAATAGTACCGCCGATTGATTCGACAAGCTCTTTGACTAGATCGTAATCGATCATTTCGTCTATACTCATAGCTTCGTCAATCGTATCCTCGTTTTCAATCATTTCATCAATCATGCAGCCTATTTCAAATAGTGGATTTGCTTTTCCTGCTGATACCATTGGTAAGTCTAAAGGAACTCTCATTCCATTATAATCGTCATATTCTCCTATGTCTGTAGTCTCTAAAAGCTCTATATCTTCTTCGCTCAACTCGATATCACCGTTGCTATGAGCATCTCTTGCTTCTTTAAACAATTGTATAAAGGCGTCAGAGTTATAACGGTAGACATGCTCATGTAAAGAGAGCTTGTTGTCAATGTGATATTGTAAGGATGGGTACCCTACCACTTCTTTTAGTTTAATCATATTACTGTCTTTGTAACTTGACCCACAATTTTCTTCTAAAATTACCTTACTTAGTTTCATCTATAAAATCTTTTCGGTAAAACTTACCTAGTATATTATCGTTTATATGAGCACTATATTTGTCCTCTAATACGTTATTTATAAATAGGTGCTTTGTCTCATAATAGGTGAGTAGCTTTTTACTAGGTACAAATTCTAGTATTCTCTTCTCCCAATTTTCACCTGCTAGATCTTTTTTAGCAAGTTCAACTATTTCTTTTTGAGAACCAAAATAGTCTTTCCAGTCTGATTCAGTTCTTATTTTTTGTTTAAGAGGTACTCTACCGCCTATTCCTTTTGCCCTTCTTTCTTCCTTTAATGCTTCTAAAGCTCTTTTACCTAATCTTTTGTTACGTTCAAAGAATAGGACTTTCTTACCTATATATCGAGTATCAGTAGGTTTGTGTTTAACCTCATAGATAAACCCATAGGTATCTTTTGGCATATCTGAAATATCAGTGATTAACCTCCCTTGGTATGTCCAAGAGGGCCTTGTTGGCATATTATCCATATTTTATTAGTCGCTAGATCTTGCTTTTAAGCTGATCTATCTGTAACTGTTGCTCTTTAATCGCTTGTATAAGTAACGCGACAATTTTTTCATAACGTACTGCTTTATAGCCTGTATCTCTATTTGCTACTACTTCTGGCAGCACTTTTTCGATTTCTTGAGCGATAACACCAACATCGTGACCGCTATGGCTAGAATTGCTATTCCAATCAAATTCATATCCTCCTATTTGATTTATTTTATCTAATGCATTACTTAAAGGAGTAATGTTGTCCTTTAATCTTTCATCTGAAGAATAGTAGGCAGTAATGTCTCCTGTTGCTACTATCTCTCCTGTTGTACCTGTTGCTGCTACTCCTACTCCAAAACTATCAAACTGTACGTCTGATGTTGTTATTAACCCTCCGTTAAAGTTAACCGTCGAGGCTGTTGCTGCATTTGAAGCTGAAACAGATGTGGTAGAAAATGATGCAGTGACTGCTTGATCTATACTACCTGATACAGTTGCATTAATTGTTGTTGCATTAATTACATCTGCTTGTAAGTTTTGTACTGTAGTACTACCTGAAATGTTTACTGAGCCGGTAAATGTATGAACATCGTCGGATGAATTACCAAATGCTGTTGAACCAGATTCAAATATTACTGATGATGTAACATATTCAGTGTTAAACTCTTGTGCAGTAATAGTACCGGTTACTGTTAAACTACCTGATAATGTGTCGGTAGTATTAGACAAATATGATGATGTTTGTGCAGTTAAGGTTGCTATACTGGTAGAGTTTGTTTCAATCGATGATGAGTTAGCAGTAACTCTACTTGCTAATGAAGATGAAGCTTGAGAGTTAACAGCTATATCAACTGCTAAAGAAGAACTAAGTGCTGTTGATGAACCTGATATGTCACTAGCTATTTGAATTGAACCAGATAAAACTCCATTAGTTGATAATAATGAACCTGTAATACCATTAGACACTTTTACACTACCTGTAAATGTATGGGTATCGTCTGCTGTATTTCCGAAGAGTGTTGAACCAGAATCAAATAGTATAGAAGAACTAATTAATTCAGATTTAAATTCTTGAGCAGTAACGGTACCTAACACTACTAAGTCTCCCGACATTTGACCAGAACCAGATACACTTAAATGGTGGTGATCAAAATCGTATTTGAAATTACTAGATGCTGTAAGAAAAGAAGATGAAACGTTATTTGATCCAGATTTAATCTGAATATAATATTGTTCTCCTACTGCTGTTGGAAAGTAAAGTACTTCGTCATTATCAAGTGACTTACTTCTATGTAGTTGCACACCATAGGGTCTAGTAGTTTCTCCAATATAAGAAGAACTATAATAGAACTCTCTAAAATTCTGATCTAACTCATCGTGAGTAAGTGGTGATCCTTTTGTGCCTCTAAACGTAATAGCCATCTTAATTCTTTTCTAAGTATGTTATTCTGGACTCTAGCTCTTTTATTGCTTCAAGTAGTAAAGGTACAATACCTCCATAGTCTACATTAAGATAGCCATTTTTATCTTCAGAAACAACTTCTGGCAATACTTTTTGTACTTGTTGAGCTAAAACTCCTGCTTGTCTTTCTTCTTTGTCTTTCCAATTAAAATAAACACCTTCAATTGCATTTACTCTATCTACTGCGTTATCTATTGGAATAATATTTTCTTTTAATCTTTCATCAGATGACTGTAGTACTGTGCCTGTAGCTCTAATACTACCTGATACATCTAATGCATATGATAACGGTGCTGTGTTTTCATTTACTTTTATTCCAACACTACCGCTTGTATCACAAATAAAACCTCCTCTGGTTTCAACTGTTGATGAGCCGCTAAATAAAGCAACTCTTAAATCCGAACCTGCGTTTTGAAGTCCTTCTATAAGGTTATAAGATACAGAACCGGAATTGATTGGTACGTTTTGACTACTCGTATGGTAGAGTACTAAATTTTGTCCATTATTGGATAAAGAACTTGAATAGTAAAAAGAACCAAAATTCTTATCCATTTCAGAATAAGTCAATGCTTCTCCTTTATTAGCTCTAAACGTTATTGTTGACTTAGGCATTATACATCAATTTTAATTACAAACGTCATATCTACATTTTCTGATTTAGGTATCGGTTTGTTTGTTTTTGCAACTGCTATTAATTCATTAGCTTCATTATAAAGTCCTATACTGGTTATATAAGGTCTAAACTCACTTCCAGTTATGTTACCTTTTACCGTGTTATCTGACCCAGTTAAGGCAGTTGGGTTAAAGGTATGGTTTAGTTCAGACTCTTTTACAGTACAGTGAACGTTATATGTATAAATAGGTAGGTTTGATTTCCATTGAACGTTCATCCTTGTGTAAGTAGAAAAATATCTAGCTACAACTGGGTCTGTTATTATTGCGTTACCTTGATTGTATATTATTTCACCTACATATCTTTCTGGTAAAGCAAATGGTTCTCCTGCTCCTGATAGTATTAACCTACCTTGACTGTCGTCAATTATTTCAGGTCTTTGATGGTCAAAGCTTGCAGTGATGTACTCCCCAGGGGTTACTTCATCTACATAGGTACCTTCGTTTGTAACGTAACTACCAGTATCAACAGGTGAAGATTTATACCAATACTGAATGTTTTCTATATATTGATTAACGCCTGAAAATTTATCAGAGACATAACCATCTGTGTTGAACTTGTCTTGAGTTTCGAAAATAGGTTCTGCAACAAACGTTCCAGGTACTATTTTTGTTCCGTATACATCTTTAGGTATTGATATTACTCCAACCTCTGTAGTGTCTTTTCTTGATTCAGATAAAGTAAGAGTTGATTGAAAACTTACATCAAAAGAACCTGTATAGTAAATATCTCCATTAGAGTGACTACTTGAAGCATCTGGTAATAAGTCTCTACTAGATAGTGCTAAATAGTTTTGTCGTACACTATTGTATACTAATTTTTCATAACGATTATTTCTATAATCACTAGGGTATGGATAACCTGGAGTAGAACCTGAGAAACCTCGAAGTGTTTCTAACCCATAGTTTGATACCAGACTACCTGACGCTCTCCAAGACTTTTGAGCTTGATAGTCCGATACATATACATCTTGTCGGTTTAATTGCTTGTAAGCACTCATTCATTAATAATCAAGCTTAATACGTACTAAAGCTTCTTTTGTAAAATCTTTCAACAAAGGTCTAGATATTTTTGCTACTGCTAACAAATCGTTATTATCGTTATACAGACCTACTGCTGTAATATAAGATTGAGGAGTGTTAATCATAACGTTATGTCTCAACTCACCTGAACCAGTTATTAAAGAAGGATTAGTTGAATAATTAAATTCACTATTTCTTGCTCTCATGAATACAAAGTTAGAAGTAATTGTTTCTTCTGATTGTATTCTAAAACTACCACTCAAAGAAAGTAAGTCGTAAAACTTTCCTGGGTTGGCTCCTGCTGTGTTTGCTGTTCTGTTAGTACTTAGTGCTAACCCTCCTGATACAGCTGGTGCATCTAAAGCGTTACCATTTATTAATAGAACTCCAATATCCGGAAGTAATTTACCATATGAACCAGAGTTAGGAGTATATCCATTTGTGTCCATAGAGGTGTAAACAGATCCAAGTGATCCAGATACTAATTCGTATACTCTACCTGCATCAGAGAATGTTGTTGTTGTTACTACTTGACTATTATCTGTCAAAATAATTTCTCGTCCACTTGATGAGTGGTGTAATTTAAGTTCTAATGTACCAGGTAGTAATGCTTCTTTATATCTAGCTCTATCAATTGATATTGCATAAAAATGTTCAGAGGTTACAGTACCAAAAGTAAAAGCTGTCTCTTCATCTCCTAATACAAGGTTTCTATACTGACCGTAAATAGTTTGTGAAGGTGACGAACTTGTCACAGATGTGTTAAAATATAGTGAACCACTTCCGACTTTATCGGCATATGCTACACTAAATTGTACCCTTGCAGTATCTAAAGCAGATGCTGTTTGGTAAATATCGTAATAATAATCAGCTGATGTACCTCCAATTTGAGTTGATGAAGTAAAGAACGTTGTTAACGTCGTTGCATCTCCTGACCATACTGGAGCAGTTACTGACTCTGCACTAACCACTACATCTTCTTGATCGAATCTTTTATATGACATAATTAGTTAGTTTTAGTAATTGTTACAGGTACTGTTAACCTGGCTCCTGAACCTCTACCTATCACAGTTAATGTAGTGTTAAGTGATGTTCTTGCTCCAAATAAAGTATTAACAGATGTTGCAGTTAGGTTAATTGAAGTTCCTATAACTGTTTTAGAAACGTTTGTTCCTATTGTTACACCTTCGTTTAACTTAGTTGCCTCTCCTGTGTTAATACCAACACCTGAAAATGAATTAAGTGTTCTTACATCAGCAATTGTTGCTGTATATCCATCTGTTTCAAATACAGAAGTAGAGCCTAAGTAATTAAGCGTTTCAGGGGTAATTGCTAACGATGCTCCTTGCTTCAATGTTATAGATGAAAGACCTAAACTTAATACAGGTAATTTTGAAGTACCTCTTGGTAAAGTTGTAAGCTTATATTTCATAATTTGTGTTTCGTCTGGAAAAGCTTCTAGTAACGGCATGTTTTCGATAGCTTCACCATAGAAAGAAGAACCTGAGGGATGTGATGGATTGTATAAGGTGTAATCGATCTCATCATCTGCTAATGCAAATTGAGTGATTTTAAAAGAACCGTCCCCTCTAGCTAACAGCTCTCTTCCTTTTTTCGTTAAGATCGCATCCACCGTGACGATCGAATTATCTAAGTATCCCATTTTTGTTTAAATGTTTATTATAAATATGTTTAAGTTTGTTTATTCAACTAAAGTAACTGTACCAACATTATTTGTTGTGAGTACTGAGTCTGTATCAATAGAATAAACTTTATTGTTGGTTAATTTAAATGTTTTATTTCCGTCCAAAGCAAATAAGGTGTTGCTAGTTTTAGCAAAGGATGGAAATATTTTATTAGGGTGTGAACCAGATAAGGTACTATCAAATAGTATTTCCACAACCTCTCTATCAGCATTTAATATATTTTTAATTGCTGTCGTATCCGCATCACTAGCATGTATACTACCTTGAAAAGTAACTAATGTTGTAGCAGGGTTATTAGCTGCTATTGAATTATCTAATACTTCTTGTGTAAACACTCCTTTGTGGTATTGTCTTGAAATAGGTCCAGCTGCTGTTGTTTTACTACCGTTGTACCTTCCGTTAATTATACCAGCAGAAGAATAAGCACTTTCTTGTAGTTCAGCATCTGTTGCAGTACCTGCATTGATTGACGCTAAATTAGTAGGGTTAAACTGGCTTGTATTTCTATCTACTTTTTGAGCATATGGATTTACGTTACTACCTTCAGAATTATTACCAAGTGGATTATAGTCACTGTTGTTGAATCCTAAACTTACAAACGGTACAAATACTGTTTGAGATTCATTTACTATTGGGTTACCACTAAAGTCAACTGATGATGGTAATACTGTGGTTACTATTTCTTTTACGGTAAAGTAGTAATATTCATTTCTTTGCTGTCTACCAGTTATTTCAGCAGAAAGCTGTCCTGTTGGGTAATCAAATCTAAATGTTTCTACTTCTCTTAATGCATCACCTATATTAGTTCCACCTAAAGCTGTAAAAGGTATTGACAACCCTTGAATATGAAAAGGAGGTATAGGCACATCACCAGAACCAGAAACACTACTACTGTATAGTAGGTTTATGTTACCTCGTCCGTATGATTGAGGTCTTGTTTCTATAAATTCTTGTAGTGTCATATCTAATTAAAAATAGCGTAATATTCATTTCCTTTAGTAGACTCATCTTCATAGTACACTGTAAGTGTTGATCCTGAAGCTAATTGAGTACTTCCTGTTGTTGGTCCATTGTACCATCCGTAGAATACTCCACCGTAGTAACTTGTTTGAGCTTCAACAGTAAAGAACTCATACGTATCAAAGTCATGTGTAAATGATAAATTAGTTACAGATGGTCCTAATGTCGTTGGGTATGTAAGTTCTATTGAACCACTTATACCGTCACCTTCACTACCTGTTGAGTAGAATTTAAATAACTCTCCTTCAAACGATGCAGATAATGCAACAATACAAGCTGCAGGTAAAGGTAATGATAAGTTAAATAAAGTAATATCAAAAGCTAATTGAGGTTGTGCTAAATTAAGAAATGGATTATTAGTACCAACTTCTCCATCTGTCGATATAAGCAGTGAACCACTAAACTGACCGTTATACATTGGAGATTCATCTCTAACTTGTTTGGTAACAGGTCCGAGAGGAGTTACTATATAGTCATCATAATTGGTAGTAAAGTTATAACTACTAGATAATTCAAATGAACCACCTTGACTACCTGTGATATCTGCTATACTTATTGATGCTGAATATTCTGGTTGTGTGTAACTACCTACTACTTGTTTAGCTTTACTTCTATGTAGCTTATGAGATTGTATAATAGCTCCAGTGTTTACTTTTGTTCTTGCAGGTAAAAATTGCTTAAGTGTTCTAAACAAAGAGCTATCAAAGTAGTTCAGTAACCTTATAAATCCTTTAGGACTTCTTGCATATACTAAAACATCGTTCCAATTAAAGTCTGCTAGTTGCCATTCATCGGTAATGTCTTCCCAATTCCAACTACCTGCCATTACTAGACGACTTATTTTATCTAGTCTTTCATATTTAGTATCAAATCTATTTCTAGGGTCACCAATCCATTCATCTAAGTCAAAACTACTTGAAATAGTAGCATCAATAAATTCATTACTTCCTCTTGAAATATCAAACCCAACATCTACTCTATGAGTATCGTCTGTATATTTTTTATCTTTATCAACTATACTGGTGTATAATGAAAGAGTACTACCGCTAACTACACTACCTGTATTATCTAATCTAATTTTTTCTGTACTACCAGTTGTTGTACTATACTCAGGTCCAAAGAAAGTAGAACTAGATATAAAATTACCACCGTATTGTTTTATACTTAATATGTTATCTGGTAAACCGTAACAGTTAATAAGAGCACGTAACCCTCTTTCTGTCCCTTTAGTTTTAAGTAAGTATGGTAAGTTATGGTAAAGTCTTTTTTGAACTTCTTTTTGATAGTTATTTTTAGGTACCGGCTGTAAGTACTCTAATTCTGTACTGCCTGAATGAAAAGATGCTGAAGTTGCAACTGACATTGATGTTATTAACTCACTACCTGTGATTATACCTTCACCAATAAATTGTGCAAATATATTATCAACATTTTGATTACCAGAGTAAAGATCTATACCTAAACTTTCAATAGCATCTTTTACTAAATCTTTAGATACACCAAAATCCAACCTGTTGTCTGCATCATATTTATCCGATACTGATTTAAAATAAATCCAAAGATTGTCAAAGTGTTGAGCAATCATATGAATAAACAGTAGGTAGGGTTCGTTAGAAGAATCTTCTCTTATGAACTTTGGTACTGTATTTGTCAGTATATCAAAGTTTGTATTGTCATAATTTGATGCAGATGCTACTTGATTTGTAAAGTAAATAGAAGCAGACGTATGTGTACTTGGATTGTTTACATAAGGTTTAGTTGTATTAGATTTAGGCCATGAATTACTTCCACTTTCAAAGTACAAGAAATTATCGTAATGATCAAAATTTTCAACTAAACCATTAATTAGACCTTCGTAATAATCGGTACTACCAGAAGCTCCAGAACCTGTATATGATGATGAAAGTATAGATTGAATACTAGTTTCGTATGAATGTATTAAATCTAATTTATATTTGAAGTTTCTTAATCTTTCTTCTGCAGAACTAAAATGTATAAAGTTCTCAAACTTGTTATGATCAATAGATAGTTGAGCACCTTTTTCGTTAAATAAACTTCTAAGTTCGTAATAAGAATTTGTTACAGGATAACTAAATAAATCGGTGTATGTAAAAAATTCAGTAGGGTTATTTTTATCGCTAGAAACTTCTACAGAGTAGTTAGGTCCTTTTAGTTCAGGTATTTTTATTATATCTTCAACAACATCAGCATCAACTTCATAGTATACGCTATCCGAAATAACTTCCTCAATATAGAGTGTAGAGTTACTACCAAACTCTGTAGGTAATGGTTTACCTAACTTTACTACTACTGATACTTCATTACCTTCTGCTAATGAATCTATATTAATAACCGGTACTAATTTATTATCAGAAAAATTAAGTTTATAATCTGAAAAATAAGAGTTATCTAATAATTTAGTTTTTAACTCTCTAGTGGTAGATATTAATGTTTCGTTTGGTAATTCAAAAGTAAGTAACCTTAGTTCTGTTCTATCGCTGCTAACTTCTTTTATGAAAAATTTAGAAGCTACTTTAGCATCTGAATATAAATTATCTAAAAAGTTATATAATAGTCTGACATCTCCTCTTTCGTACCCTAAATCTTTTGCGTCTAATACTGGGTCTAAATAAATGTTAGATGCTCCGTCTTTACCTGCTCCAGCTGAATTAGAAAGTTGAGAGTACTTGGTAAAGTTTTGATTGGATGTTATAAGGTTATTTTCTAGAGAATAAACATGTATTTCTAGTTTACTTGAATTACTTGCAAATAATTTATTTACTGCAAACTTATCAACAATCGCACTTTGTTTTACAGGTATACCAGATTCACCCGTTACTAGGTTAGGATCAAGTTCGTTTATATTGTACTTGTAGTTAGCCACTTATTAATTGGTGTTAGCTTGTTGTTGTTCTAATTCAAATACTTGTTGATTCAAATTGTTATTTTGTTCTCTAAGGTTTGCTATTTCATCTAATAGTGGTTGAATGTTTTCTGTGTCTCTTTCAAAATCAACTAATTTAGAACTTTCTTCTATTAACGTTGTATGGGAATTATCACCTTGTAATGGTATTTCATAGTACAATTTTCTATAGTTGTCAAAAAATTCAGATATAGTAATATCGTCAATTTCATCAACTGGTTGTGTAAAGGTTGTAAATTTATTGTCTACTACCTTTTTAAACTGTTCTTTGTTAAATACCGTTTTGCGTATTTTTACCTCACTAGCCATGTCTTATTACCTTAAAGATGTTTTTATTGTCGTACACTACAGTGCTGCCGTCAATAATTGATTTGACCAGTAGCCTATAATGTCTTTGTGGTTGAAATGAATCCATATAGATGTTAAAATAACTACTAGTATCGTCTGCACTAATCTTAGTATATACAGGATCGAAATCTACTATCATTTCACCGCTAAATTCATCTTTTATACCGTAAAAAGAATTTTCTGGCAGTTTATATTCTGTAAGGTAAACTGAACCGGTGGTATATGTTCTTGCGGGATATTTAGGTCTAGCTGATATTCTAAACTTTACTATATCAGAGTCAGAGTACACTTCTTTATTATTTTTTATAGATACTGTTGCTACATCATTAGTTAGTTCGGATAATGAACTTGACCATATTGTGTCGTTATATTTAAACTCCAGATATGGAGGAAAGATTGTATTGGTATCAGAACTAAAGTACTTAAGTGAAATAGATTGTGATGTATAATTTTCGTAAGTATCTTCTAATTTAAGTACAACTCCGTGATTTTGAGAACTACTATTATAGTGTAGGTCTACTATGTTGGTGACATCAATGTTTAAATCGTGTGTAGAAGTTAAATCGTGAGTAACGCTACCTGAAACTGAAGAAGTAATAATGTCTCCTCCTAAGGTATTCCATTCAGTTAACCCAGCATCTTTATGTTTCCATGTACAACCAGTTTGGTTAACAGGTATGTCATTACCTTTACCAGTACCGTTGGTCCATGATGATGAAATAGGGTATGCTTCTATTGTATAGCCTTCTGGTAGCTCACTTGCATTAGCCAATGAAAGGTGAATACTAGCAGAGATACTACCTGTTATGACACTATTTACAGCATAGTTGATGTCTTGTTGTCTAAACTGAATTAATGTTCTGTTGCTTCTTCCTAGTGCAGGGTTAGAAGGATCTGGATAACCAGCTATCTCTACTATTTGATCGAGGCCTGCATTACCATACAGTCCAGCTATAGTAGGTGTGCTGTTTATATAGGTATCTTTCTCTGGGTATATTCTGTATATTGCCATTTTATAATGCTGTTACTCGTCCTTTTATATCTAAATCTGGGTATTTGACTTCAAAAATACAAGGATCATATGATGGGTAAACTACTCCATCTTTTGTTGCTCCTTCTGTATCGTATGCAAATCCAGAATAATTACCTCCTGCTTTGTTAAATACTTTTATATTTTTAACTGTCTGTACTCCTTTTACTTTATCTAGTATGGTGCTAACCTCTGATAGGTTAATAGGTTGGTTAATATTTCTATTAGCGGTTGCAAAATACTTTTTTAATTCGTCTGTACACCTTGTGAGCACTTCTCTCGCTGCATAATTAGGTAGTGTTAATACCTCATACTTAACCTCTATATTTACAATGTATGCGTCTTTAATATCAAGAGCATCAGTAATCATCATATACTGTGTTAAATACTTCTTAAGGTTATTCTTAAGTGATAGTGGTGCATTTTGTAACTTACCATCAACATCATACGATAGTACATATAATGATAGTGCTAAAGGGTTTTTATCTAATACACTTCTATCAGAATTAGCTAATTGTTCTCTAGTTACAAATGCTTTAGCTATAGCACCAAACTGTGTTGGCATTGATAATGCTCTAACTGTGTAGTCATTTGCAGTAACTGTACGTTGTTGCTCTGAAAAAGATCTTAAAGAGTTTTGTCTTAACTCTTCTGCTGTATCTCCATCTTTTCCTCCTGATGCTGCTTTAGTATTGTTAACTGCTAAGGTGTTTTCTTTTGATGTGTTTGTAGCAGTAATAGTACCAAATAGTGTTTTATTGATAACAGTCCCACTAGGTACGTTAGAAGATACTCCTCCACCTGTGAGGTATCTTACAGTCAGTGTTGTGTTTGATGGAGCTAGTCCGTATGTTCTAGTAAATAAAACGTTAGAGGGGTCGTAAGCTACATCTAATTTGTTAACATGGTATGCAGTTGTAAACTTTTCGATTGTAGTAGGATCAGGTAAAAACTCTTCATCTCTTGCATCTACTACTCCTGCTCCAAATTGTAACTGTAAGACTCCTTTAGAAGTAAATCTAGTTACAAATCTTCTAGGTACCTTTTGTAAGTTTAAAGTACTTTGAACAAGGTCGCTATAAGTGTTAGTATTGGTTTGTTCTACAAATATAGTATCTTGAGCTAGGTAAGGTACTTCGTACCAAATATTACCATCTCCGTCTACAACATCTAATACTCTAATTATATTCTCATCTTCAATTGTAAACGTCTTAAATTTTTCTGCTGATGAAATACCTATTGATGTTGTGTTTACAGTACCAGAATAAGCTCTTCTAGTTTTTTTAAGTTTAAATTGAGAAGGTAAGTTAGTTTCTTCGTCTATGGTATCTACTGTAATCTCAGTATTATCAAAAGAACTACTAAAACTAAAGTCTATAGCATCATCTATTATAAATGTAGTACCGTCAGCATCATTAGCTCCTGCTATAGCTCCTCCAGATACAAAAAGTGCTTGTGTGAAGTCTGGTGTTTGTGTTCCTACAATAGGGTCAACAAGTTGTGTAAGTTCTAACTCTACTTCTGACGCTGTAGTTACTCTTGGTCTATATCCCATCATATACGCTAAGGTATATAAATTCTCTGGGTTTTGTGCGTGTTGAAGAAAAGTTTCTTGTAACTGTGTATCTTGATAAAACGATAGTACATCTCCTAAATAAGATGCCATTTCAATAAACATCATACCTGGTGATGTAGTAGAAAAGTCGTTATATGTGTCGGGAAAATATTGTTTAGAGAATTCAATTAACTGAGACTTGAAGTCAGAAAACTCTCTATTAATGTATTTTATGTCTCTTTGCTCAGCCATTACTGTTCAAAATTAATTAAAAGTTCATCCTCTATATTGGTATTCTTTACCTTGTAGGACATCGAAAACTCGATAATATTTCTATCTGGGTCTCCATTAGTTGATATCTCTACTATATCTACTCTTGGAAAATAAAATTCTAAATCAGCTCTTACTAAAGCATCAATTTGATTTACTTTATTCTGAGTTAAATTATCAAATAATAGAGTCTGTAAACTATTACCAAAAAGAGGGTTAAGATATCTTTCCCCTTGTGCTGTTAAGAAGTAATTAATAAGATTGGTCTTTATAGCATCAGCACTGGTAAACGTTTGATTAAAAACTGCAGTACCGCTAAAAGGTAGTTTTACACCTACAGCTTTTCTAGGCTGTAAATCTAATGGGTCAATCTTTTTTACCTCAAATGGCATAATTATAGTCCTCTATTTTTATCTTTTTGTATTGACGCATCGTAAACTTTTTTAGCTTTTGATACGAAATCTAATTTACTAATGTCTATACCTGGCATTGGTCCTGCATTTTCAGTCATACCCATTTGTGCACCCATTGATGATGCAAAGTTAGGTTTCTTAACTCCACTTTGTGAAAAGTTTCTAGCATCAGCACCAGACATTTGTTGTGCTGTTTGATTAAGCATTTCCTCTAGTGGTACTGTGCCTTTGTTTAATTTACCTGTTGACCAAGTTTGTTTGATATCCTTCTGTGTAATAGCTTTGTACCCAGATGTTGTCTGTAATGCAGGTTTATTAGGAGTAGAAGCATACTTGACTGCTTCATTCATTACTTCTTGTAACTCCTCCTTAACAGCTGCTCTTACTTCTTCTCGTATTATTTTACGTAATTGATCGAGTTTCATATATATAAATAGTTTGGTTATGGAAGTTGATTATCTAATCTAAATTTTAATTCATCTAAAAGTATTTTTGTTGACGAACTAAAGGATTTTGGTCCTTTTAATGCTACTCCTCCTTGTGGAGTTCTAGCTACTGCAAATCGTCTAGGTGCTATTGATGGTGACGCAGGGTCTATTTCAATAGCTAAAGTATAAACAATACCATTACTTGCAGTATAATTTAAATCTGAACTTTGTTCTACATCTCTGTCTTCTGTAGTGATAACAGAATCAAGTACTGATTTAAGTGTTTCTTTTATTTCATCTGATATTTCTGATGAAGCATCTAACTTAGTAAGTGCATTTAAAAAGTTATCTTCTGAGTCTTTTTGTATCTTTTCTTTATCTACTTTGTTTTCAGTAAATTTGTTATTTTCTCTTACATTACCTGCTCTATCAAAATCTAACGTATCAAATAGATTAGCACCAACGTTAGAGAATACATACTCACCTCTATCGTTTATGATATTTAAATCTCTTAATGTTTGCTCTCTTAATCTACCATCGTTTACTTCTCTTCTTAGTAGACCTTCTAACCTACAACCGTTAGCTACTAATGATACTCTGCTCAATATCCTACCGTACATTTTAAGATTAACTTCTGGAGTTTTTACAACCTCTAAAATACCAGCCGCATCATCTTTAGATTGTTTTATTTTTTCTTTTGCAGCATGTAACAAGTCAGCTTGTATCATCGAAAAAGCTACAGGTAAACCAAATCCAGGTGGTACAGATTGAGGTATGGGTAGTTTTTTAATTAACCTTACTATGATGGTTATTACCCTTACTAACCTAAGTATTGTGCTGGCTAATTTTTTAAACTTACTCACCCTGTTGGATATACCGTTAATCGAATTAGATACAGCTTGTGTTTTTTGTACCAACCTTTGAGCCGATGGAAGGCTAGGGCATGCTTCTCTTCTTATCTTTTGGATTGAATCATTTACTAAAGTGTATACTTTATCACTCAACTGCCCTTGTAGTTCCCCAACTAACTTGGCAACTCCTGCTGTAACTTTCGATTCTGGTATATTTAAGTAAGGCATTATTCGGTAAATACTTTTTTAGATGATAATAACTTAATTTGAGTTTTTAATGCTTTCATTGCAGGTAGTAAAGCTGTAGATGTTGCAACAGCAGAAGCTACATATGCAGGTGGTGGAGAAGGTTTAGATAATGTCTGTAAAAGTGTATCTAAATTATCTACTAAGTTAGTTAACCAATCTTGAGTAGTCTGTCCTTTAAGTACAGGTTCGTCTTCTCTATTTAATGCTACAGTACCTAGGTAAATCTTTTTACCGTCTAACGATACCATATCGTCTCCGTCTAAGTGTATTTCTTTTGATGCTAATCCTATATAGCTATCAGCAGCTATAAATGCTCCTTCTTCTTTTGCATTAAAAAATAATCTACCGGAGTTTACCACTACTTGATTACCTTTATATACACCTGCTAAATCTGCTGGTTCTTTCCAAGACCCTATAGTAGTGTTTGCTTCGTCTAAAGGAACCTTGTGGTCCGACATAATATATATTGAAGAACCATCTTCGTTAATGTCTTCAGAAGATAATGATGTGCCATCGTCCGGTTCTTTCATCTGATTCTTAATAACAATAAAAGGTTTACCGTTGTCGGCTTCTTCAGTTAGTTGGTTAAACTTATGTTTAGTTCCTCCTAACCTTATTGTATTACCATGTCTACCGGATACTAAAACATCACCGGGGTATGTCTGTAAAGGTGCTACTGTGTCGTTTTCTTCGAAATCTTCACCTAAATCAACATCACCGTTACCACTTTGAAGTGTATCGGGGTAAGCGTTATGGTTTGGATGGTTCCAAATATTGACTGGTGATATCCAATAGTTCTTAGTTTGTAAGGAATTTATTGCTCTATTTTCAGATGGTAGAGAAGAAATAATTACTATTTCATTTTTGAGAGGTAGTTGCGTAACATTGGCATTACCACAGTAAGCAAATGGTAAAACACTGTCTTCATCTTCTTTTTTGGCTTTACCTAACTCTCTATAAACTACTCCATTTATAGCTTGAGAGCGACCGAATTCATCCCAGTAAGGACTAGATTCATCCAATACAACGTCTACCACTCTACCGAACTTAAACGTTGGTTTAGTGCCTCTACCTGATGCTTGTGCAACAGCTTTCGCTAATATACTGCCTCCAAAATTAAACATCTTCCTCTTCTGATTCGTCTTTTACGTTATCTATTTCATCAGATATTTGTTCTGACTCCTCTAGTAAGTCTTGTAATGAATCAAAATCGAATATATCTCCACCTTCACCTTTAGCGTTGGCAGCTTCAATTCTTTGAACAATAGTAGCTAATTTAATAAGAGCTTCATCATTTTTAACTCCAATCTCCATATACTCTTTTATCATAGGAACGATTAAAGTAGCATCTCCAATATTTTCTATTAGAGGTTTTAATTCACCAATCAGGCCTTTAACCTGAGCTCTAGTTGTAGTAGAGTTGGTATGGATCTCGGAAAATAAATCTGATAAAGTCTTTCCGTCAAATATTTCTTTATCTAAACTCATTAGTGTTCTTTTATATAAATAGACTAACGTAATTTATTGACGATATGACCGTTTTCGTATAACTTTAAATACTTTGAATAAAAGTCTTCTTTCAATATTGTAACTACTCTAGTCAAAAGTGGAGTCTCACAATTAGTTATCTCTCTTATGTAGATATAAAGTGCTTTCTTTCTAAAAACTTCTAGATCGTTTCTTGTTTTAAATATTGTTAGAACTGCATCTGCTATTTTCTTTTCTATTTCCTTAACAAACATCTCATCTAACTCTTCATACATCTCAGTAACCCACTTATCAATAAAAGCTCCTAAAGTAATGGTGTACTTAGTTGTCTCTTCTAAGAGAAATGAATCATCATCGTATGAATCTTCAATATCCGAAAATTGACCTATCTTTTTTAACTTTTTATAGTTCTTATTATTGTAATTGATTAACCAACGTTTCACTATTGTACCAAAGTAAGAGTATGCTTTTGCTCCATTAGTAGGATCAAACTTCATAATCTTTTGTTCTAGTAAAATAGAGACTATTTCGTGTTTAAGATTTTCTATCTGGTCAACATCCGTGTAGTAAAACTTGAATGTATGTATAATGTTCTCTGCTAGCTTGTAGAAAGGGTAATATATATGATCCGTAAATATTTTGTTACGGTATGTATCATCCGTTGACTCATTATATTTGACTATGTAATCTTCTGTTTCTGACGTAAAGTAATTAGCTTTGCTCTTCTTTCTTGGCATTTGTAAATCGGTCTAGTTCTGTTTGAACTTGTTTCATTTGTTCGAAAAAATAACCGACCTCATCATCTGATTGAAAAACCCCACGTTCATCTAGAGTGGTAAGGTGCTTTTGTGAATTTATTATTGTTTTTTGTATATTTGACAAAGAATCTTGTAGATTCGTAACTGTGTCTTCATATTTCTCTACCTTCACTAGTAGATTTCTTAAAATATAGATAAAAAGAAGGAGGATACCTACTAAAATGCCGGAAATTATGTTATATGCAGTTAAATAATTTTCCATTATAGGTTTTTAAGTGTATTTTTAAGTCCTTCTGAAGCATTTACCCTTTTGCCTGTTGATGATTGTGTTTTTTGTGTCTTGGCTACCGTATTACCACCATTTCTCTTCCACATATCGTATTCTACCTTGGATGCCAAAAAGTCTGCACTGTGTAGAACTGATATAATAGATGTTTTCTGTCTGGATGACTCTTGGTAACTGAAGAAGTAAGCTTTATTAGCTTCATCAAACACACCATCATGTAACCTAATAGCAAGAAACTCTTTCTGACTAACTTGTAGACCAAATTTCTGTAAAACAAATAACGATCTGTCTGGAATAAGCATAAAATCTAAGTCTGAGTTGTTAGTATACATCTCATTTAACTTATCTTGACGCCATTTATCTGTCTGAGGTAGGTAATTTACTTTATTACCGTCACCTAATTTACCTAAGTCGTGAAATAATGCGGCAAAGACTAGTTCTTCTTCGGTGTAATCAATTGTTCCACCCATCTCTTCGTATAACCTAGACTGCTTCACCGCATACTCCACTACTCTATTGACATGATCAACATACCCACCTTGAAAAGCATTGTGGTACCAAGATTTACCACTAGCAGGTGCTAGAGCATACTCTTCTTGATAGGAGTCTATCATAGATAATACCTTATCTTTACGATCGGTAATATAGGTTTCCACTATCTTTAAGTGCTTTTCGTAGTTCTTTTGGATTTGCTCTTTAGTCAATGACATATTAGATTAATTTATTTATTATTTATATATATATTTATATACTTATATATTATTATTAATATTATTTACCATATATCTTATATATTTTATAATATAATTTAAGATAATAATAATTTTTCAAAGAATCAACTATTCTACAATAAACTTTTCAAAATAATTATCCTTCACAACGGTATAGTCACCTGCTTCCCATAATACCCTCATAGCAACTGTAATAGTATCACCTATCATTTGAGGTATAAACGGTCCTAATACACGTCTACTAACCATTTTGTCTCCAACTTGTCTAAAGTATATAGAAGTAGATTGTGCAACGTTAACTTCGATACCTTCAAATTGAGTAAGAGGTAAATCAATCCATTGTTCCGGAATAGCATTGCCTTGTTGAGTTTGCAAACCGGTGAACGGCTTAAATAAAGGTAAGGTTATGACTAACGTATCACCGATTACCCAAGAAGTATCACTATCAAATCTTGCTTCAACAACGGATTGATTATTATATTTTAATTCACTAACTGTAGGACTTGCTTCAACACCCAGTATAAAGTAGGGTAAGTAGTCTCTAGTCCAATCTAACTTAACATGATAGTATCCATTCTCATCCATAGAGGTAGGAAATATCATTTTAGCATTACATTCACCTCCAACACAAGTGTCGATGGGTATTGGGTCTATTGTGCATGATAGTACGGCGCTCGCCGCCGCAAAAAGCGCAAGTCGCACAGCGATTTTCTTTCTAAACATAGTGTAAGTATATATCATCTACTTCCTTTTGTATTTCCTTTCCCACCCTATCGGTTAATTCATCATAACCATCGGCTTGTACTACACCTAAAGTACTATATAGAGAGATAATTAATTCTACTTGTTGTCCATCTACATCAGTTCTGAAGTGTATATCATTATTGACTGTATCGTGTACACTATATGGATATTTAGGTAGTAGTCTTTCTAGGAGCAAAGCTCTAGTCTGAGTTATATCGGAAGACTTTGAATATGACTCCATTATTCGAATAAACTTAATTGTACATTCTTTGACTCAGGCTTAGTAATCTTATAAGCTCCATCTACTTTACGAGTAGGTCTAAATTCTTCTCCTTTATTATCTATAAGCTTTCCATCTACTATAGCTAAAGCATGCTTACTTACAGTTAATACAAAGTTACCTTTAGGATTATCTTTGATAAAAGACTTAACCGTCTTTTTACGTTGAATATGCTCTCCATATAACTTATATGTGTTATGAGTTCTGGACTTACCTAACACGTTTACTTTAAATCTCTTATCGCCTATAACTAAACCACTAGTCTCAGCATTAAGCATTTGACCGATTATCATAAGATTCTCAACTCCTTTCTTACTTACTCTACCAAACTGTTCTTTTACCTCTTGATGAGTAGTATCATAATCCATGTTAGTAGCAGCAGCTAATGCTCTTACAAAACAATCGTTATTCTCTTTTTTTGCTATTTCGGAATTGTTTATTCCTTTAATTGAATTACTTGTTAAATTTACCATAACCTTTATTTAAATATTATACTTAAATATATGAACTTTTCTTCGTAACTCCAACTTTTCCCTAAAGTATTTTATAGGGAATCTAAGATTTTTAACGAATCACTAAAATCTACCCCGGCTATAATATTATCTACCGGAGGTTTAGGATGTAATAGAGACCAAATATCTTCAACGAAATATTCGTCGACGTGACCGGCTTCTAAAAGAGTTTGAAGTTTTTGTTTGATTTCTGCTACGGGAGTAACTAATGGTGAATTTGACATAACCTTTATTTTAATTAACTATTATATCTAAATATAGGCAAAATAATTCGAAGTAACAACTTTAAACCAAAGTAATTTTAGTTTTTTTCTGGTAATTTAGTCCAACTACCTTGCGAGTTATATTAGACATATTGGGATTAGTCTTATGCATAACACTACCATTAAATATAAGTATTTCTCCATTGGATACCGGAACATCATGTAAGGATTTATCATTTTTATTTTGAATAACTAAGGAACTACTCCTATCATTCTCATCAACCTCTATATATCCTACGGATACAACATGATCTTTTGGGTGACTATGTAGATTTATGTATGATTTATAAGGATATTCGTTATACCACATCCTATCTAAGGTAAATTCACTGTTAAAAAGTTGAGTTACCTGGTTGTATAAGTGTTCCCTATAGTGTTTCCATATAGGAAAGTTACTCTCCTTAATATCTGGTGTAGATTCTACTCTAGGACCTAAGTAACTATAAGGTACTGGGTGCTCATTAAACGAATATTTGATTTTATACCATTGGTTAAATAGATTTAATCTAGAAAAATCGTATTTTACCTTGTATATAGTTTCGTTACCTACTTTGATTTCTTCGATATTACTCATATCAATGTTCCTATCTTCTTTGTAGTGTTTTTAAGAAGATTTACATACTTAAATATTGTGGCACATTTTTCATATTGTTCAATACGTTCGTAGTAGTATAGAAAATCCTCCATTACTTTAACACTCTTTAACAATTCATAAGACTCACCTACCTTAAAGTGTAGCTGCGTTATATCTATTCTTTTTAAATAACCATATAACTTATTAAAGTATTTATACTTAACGACAGCTCTTGAACCTTTGTATTGTTTCGGGTATTGATACATATACATTTGATCCATGACAGTATAGTTCTCTAAACCTCTAACAACCATGTTGATTAGTACATAAGGATTGTCTAGAGCTTCTTCTACACCATGTTCTTTATATACCTCTTCATCTCCTTGTTCAAAGATGTTGAATAAAGTATTTGGATCTAATCTGTTCATGTATATAAATATAGGAATTAAATTACGATATCACTATTTGGAGGGGTAATGTATTCGTACTTATGTACTTTTGACTTATTCAACTTGTAATTTGATGCATTAAGATAAGTAATATTGTTATCTAGACCCCATAGTAAATAGCCTAAAAAACTCATATGCCCATTAGGTGACCAATGGCCATCTTCATACTCTCCTTTACTCCAATCTGATAGATTCTCAAACATTTCCCATAAAGTGTAATCCCACATAATAAATTTAACACCTTTGTTAGTTAGGTATTCACCAAAATGTGATACTGAATCTAGATAGTAATCTCCTTTTAATTCACTTCTATGTTTAGGAAATGTTAATAGTTCATAAAACTTAAATGCAGCATCTACCTCTTCAGTAGTTAAATCTGTTTTACGTTTTAAATACTCTACAAATTCTAACTTATGAGATTGTATATGCTCTATAAAAAACCCTCCTGTAAGGTTAAGGTTTAAATTTTCTTTTTTACTTTTCTTTAGAGGTATTGTTACTCTAGCCCATTCTGTTAAACCTAAAACTACTATATCGCCTTTTTTTATATTATCAATTGCTTTAGTGAGAGATAGTAAAATAAACTCATTACTGTTACCTGGTACAGCATAGTTGATTATTTTATTAGCTGGTATATTATTATAGAAAGCAGTTTTGGAATATCTTCTATAACCTTTTGATACATAGGGTAAGAACCCTTGTTTAGGATTCACACCAACGCCTGCAGAAAAGCTATCACCGAAAACGTGTAAGGTATTGTACATGTGTGTCTATAACTAAAAATCTCCCCGCGTATTTCCCCGTGGTTTAGTAGGTTCTTACATAAATAGTTCTTATATTATAATATGAGTCAAAGCTTTATCATATCGGCTATTACCTTCCTAATCACAATGGTTTTGTTCCATGTAGTGAAAGATGTTATACTGGGTAACTATCAAGTGACTAAGGGTCAAAGAGAGAAGGTAAACAAGAGATGGTATATAAGTACGGCAATAGGTTTGGTAATTCTATATATGTTATATGGATGTACTTCAGAGACTGAGATATGTAATAAAGGAGCACCGTCTATACAAGTAATATGTACTGAGATATATCAGCCTATAAGAGCGCCAGACGGAAGAGTGTACCCAAACTCATGTTATGCTCAAGCAGATGGATGGAGTAATGAATGTTTAGTCTTAGAACCAATAT
>Ga0233444_10001948_pt1 | contig 22401 bp, 18 predicted proteins | sample SI_124_October20_6_FD_182792 | JGI IMG/M metagenome (GOLD analysis project Ga0233444, IMG submission 182792) | Seawater microbial communities from Saanich Inlet, British Columbia, Canada - SI_124_October2016_10_MG | ecosystem: Environmental > Aquatic > Marine > Inlet | place: Canada: British... | reverse complement strand
ATCAAAAATTGAAATATCGTCTTTGATTTCATTTCCAAGACCATCTGCTATTACCAAGCTTACAATCCTATTATTACTTGCCAACGATTGGCATTGCTTATAAAAGATTCTAGTGTCAAATCTATGGTGAGCAGAACTTAAATGACAAACTTTAGTCATGTCTTTGGCTTTAGTTCTTTAAAGTGAAAAACAGAAATTGCATACAAAGCAAAAAGTACTCTTAAATCCACAATTGAAGAGGATTTCATAGCATTCAAAAACAGAATAATCGCTGCTAAAAGTGCAAAGTTTGTTAAATAACCTTTAAATATTTTAATATTTGCTAATACCAATCCAAACACTATCATTAGTCCAATTATACCAAGCTCAAAGAAAATTTCTAAAATGATATTATGTGGATAAAGCCTTTTGTCCTCATTACTAAACTCTTTAGAAAAACTTCCAAAGCCATATCCTAGAAGTATAGATTTCGAATTTTTAAAAATTTTTTCTTTTGAAAAAATAAAATATTCTAATCTTTTATTGTAGGAATAATTGTTGTCTTTAGTAGATAGTTGATGGTCTTTTTCTTTAAAATCAATTTCTGTACTAGAAGATAAAACTTCAAATCGATAAACGGTTCTTTTTAATATCTCTTTGTAATTACTAGAGGTTAAATAAAATGTTCCGTTTATAAAGAGAATTACGACAACTGATTTTATTAATTGTAGTAGTATTTTTCTGTCAATTTTTTTATTTATTACAACATAAATAAATAAAATAGTAAGAGAAAAAAATCCCATTATAATAGGAAATCTCCCAGCAAATAAAAGAATTAGATTAATGGATACTAGTGAAAGATATATTATTCTTTTATGATTTTTAAGGTAAAAAACTAAAAAAATATTTGCCGCCAAAAACTGGCCTAAAGTAAGATACCAACCTTGGATATATACTTCATTAAAGTAAGCATGGAAAGGGAAGTTTTTTGAAAGTGAGTTGGGGTTTATTATAAAAAAAAACAAGCTAAAAAAGAAAAGAAAAAAGGAAAAATACAACGTGAATTTCTTAACATTTATTTTTTTGATAATAAGCACAGAATAAAAGGCTAATAAGTTGGTTCCTAAAGCTACAAGCTTATACCAAACATAATTTTCAGAAGAGGTGTAAAAGGTAGAGATAAAGCACCAAATGAAAAATAGAATTAAAAAGACATGTTTTGTGAATTCATTTATAAATCTTTTAATAGAATACTCTTTTTTCACCAAAACCATAGTGACCAATAGCCCTCCAAAAATTATTGTGAATGGAATTGAAGTAGAATTGTTTCCATAAAAGGAGAAAAATAAACTTTTAAACATCCCTGATAAAAGAAACAAAACTAGAAACAGTTCAATATCTATTTTTCTTAAAAAATTAACCACTTATATAGTCTAAGTTTAGTCTTATTAACTAATTTAAGTATTCTAAAGACATATAATTTTACCAAAATAAGATGTTACAAACATTTTATTAATGAAATTTATAAAATAGATTTTCTGAATTTAAGAATTGCTTTTGAAATAATTCCAATACCATTCAATAGCAGAATTTAATCCCTGTTTTAAATTATGAGTAGGATGATAGTTCAATAATTTTTTTGCTTTTTCAATCGATGCCAATGAGTGTTTTACATCCCCAATTCTTTCTGGACCGTTCTTAATTTTGATATTTTTTATTTCAGAATCAAATTCAGAAAGTAAGTCTTTTAAATTTTCTACCAATTCTTTTAAAAATGACTGATCACCACAAGCCACATTATAAACTTGATTTAATGCTTCTTGGTTTTTGGTAGTTGCAGCCAATTCATTAGCTTGAATAACATTGTCTATATATGTAAAATCTCTACTTTGAGATCCATCTCCATGAATTTCGGGTTCTTGATGATTAATAAATGCTTTGATAAATTTTGGGATTGCTGCTGCATATGCACCATCAGGATCTTGTTTTCTTCCAAATACGTTAAAGTATCTTAATCCAATAAGTTCTAATCCATATAGATTAGAGAATACTCCAGCGTACAGTTCATTTACATACTTAGTTACTGCATAAGGAGATAAAGACGAACCAATTTCATTTTCAATCTTTGGAAGTTTTTTTGAATCGCCATAGGTTGAAGAACTTGCTGCATAGACAACTCTTAAAATATTATTCTCTTTAGCTGCCCATAAAACATTTAAAAAACCGGTAATATTTATATTATTAGTTTTTAAAGGGTTCTCAATAGACCTTGGCACGGAACCTAAAGCTGCTTGGTGAAGAACTACATCAATATCTTTACATGCTTCTATACAATCTTCCAGATTGGTAATATCTCCCTCTATCATTTTGAAGTTTGGATTGCTTAGAAAACCTTCCACATTTTCTTTTTTTCCAGTTATGAAATTATCTAAACAAGTAACTTTATTTTTTTTATTCAATAAGTATTCTATAATATTACTTCCTATAAATCCTGCTCCACCTGTTACCAGTACTTTTTTATTTTCTAACGACATAAAGTATTTCTATTAATCTTCTAATTCATTTCTAAGATTGATAATTTCTTTGCTTAGTTTCTCAATTTCTACTGAATTATTTTTGGTAACTGAGTCATTGGCATATTCTAAGGCTGTCATGGCAAGTAAATCTTGCATATCATTTACTGCATAGTTCTCCTTAAGATTTTTAATGTTATTTTCAATTTCGGAAACAGATTTTCTTATTTTCTCTTCATCTTCTCTGTTAATTGTCAATGGATAGGTTCTGCCTCCAATTACTACTTTAATAGAAAGTTCGCTCATGTTTTATTTATTTAGTAATGCAATACATTTGTCAATTTCTCTTACCATTTCATTAATCATCAACTTCACGTCTTTAGTGGATCCAACTTCGTTACCATCAATTTGACTAGCCAATTTTAGCATTTTTACATTTTCATTTAAATCAGAAATTTTAGTTTTAAGATGGGTTATCTCTTCACCAGCAGAAAGGATATCTTCATTCAATTTATTATTCTCTTGAATTTTTGAATTTAATTTTTCTTTTAAACTTTTTATGAAACTTCGGATTTCATTTAATGCAGATATTTCATTTTCCATTGGACAAAACCATTTTTACAAAGTTAGTAGCTAAAGTGAATTATTCAAATTTAAAATTAATTGTGAATAAAAAACTAATTTTATAGCACCATGTTTATTTAATTATGACAAGATTTGTCTAATGAATTTCTTAATTAGATTTTTATTTCTCTTTACTGTTTTATTCTCGCTTTTATCCATTATTTCTCAAGAAAAAAACAAGTATAATTTCAGACCTCCAATAGGTATACCAATTCTACTTTCTGGAAACTTTGGAGAATTGAGATCTAACCATTTTCATACTGGTTTAGATATTAAAACCAATGGAAGAATTAATTACAGAGTTTACTCTATTGATACTGGTTTTGTATCTAGAATTAATATTTCTAAGAGAGGATATGGCAAAGCGATATATGTAGCCCATCCAAATGGTTTTACAAGTGTTTATGCTCATTTAGATCATTTTCCAGAAAAAATAGAAAAGATTTTAAGAAAACACCAATATGAACTTCAAACAGAAACTTTAACTTATTATTTAGATTCTTTGGATATAAAACTTTCCAAGGGAGAAGTGATTGCATATTCTGGGAATACAGGCGGATCTTCTGGCCCTCACTTACATTTCGAAATTAGACAAACTAAGTCTGAACATCCTATTAACCCAGAGCTATTTAATTTTGATATTGCAGATAACAAGCCTCCAACAATTAAAAAATTGAGGCTTTATTCTTTTTTAAACTCTAATAGTTTAGGTAGTTACTCTTCAAAAGATTTTCTAACAATTAAAAAGAACCAGAACTACCATTTGAAATACGATAGCATTATTTATCTAGACGCATTAAGTGGTTTTGGCTTAAAATCATCAGATTATTACGATAATAGTTCCAATAGATGTGGTGTTTACTCAATTAATATGTATATAGACCAACAACTTAAATACCAACTAAAATTTGATGAAATTGACTTTGAAACTAATAGACAAACAAATATTCACAAAGACTATATCGCCTACCAAAAAATTAGAGAGAAAATTCATAAAATGTATATTCACCCTAACAATGAGTTACAGATTTACAAAAAAAATATTGGCAATGGCTTGATTTGCTTTCAAGACACGTTGATTCATGAAATTCAAATTGTTGTTGGAGATATTAAAAATAATATTTCTAAATTAAAATTCTTTGTTAAAAATAAATCTCTTAGAAATTGTCAAAATGATTTTTCATTTCAGCAAAAACAACCAACTAATATTTACTCATCTGATAGTTCGATGTTGGTGGTAATGGATACCAATACACTTTATGATAACTTTCCAATCTATCCGATTAAAAAACAAGGTATTTATACTTTTAACAATTCCAATGTTCCGCTAAAAAGAAAGTTCATATTATCTATTAAATTGTCTAAAAATGAGTCACCAAATAGAAATAAATTATTTATTGGAGAATTGACAAAAAACGGAAATATCATAAATAAAAAAGCAGATATTTCAAAGGATTGGATATCTGCAGAAGTCAATAAGTTTGGAAGGTATAAAATATGTACTGATTCAATTCCACCCAAGATCAATCATCTAGGAAATAACTTTCAAAAAAATAAAAATCAAGAACTTGTTTTTAAAATAATAGAATCAAAAAGTGGTGTTGATCAATACAATGTTTTTATTGACAATAAATGGGTTCTTTCCAATTTTAGCCCTAAGAACAACAGACTAAAAGTTAGTTTGGATAAATATACCAATGTCTTTCCTGGTGATCATAGTTGTAGAGTAGAGGTTTCAGATGAAAGAAAAAATAAAACAGTTTTAGAATTTGATTTCAAAGTAAATTAAATATTAACATTCTTTAAAATGCTTGTTAAATTTTAGTTTTTTAACATTTAAAATGTTTTTCTTTATTGTAAATGTCTAAAAAGAAACAAAAGAAAATATTCGTTCTCGATACGTCTGTAATCTTACATGATCATAATTCTTTACATTGTTTTGAGGAAAACGATATAGCTATTCCAATTACTGTTTTAGAAGAATTAGACAACTTTAAAAGAGGTAATGATACCAAAAACTTTGAGGCAAGAGCATTTATAAGACTTTTAGACAGATTAAGTAAGGATTTCACACTTCAAGAATGGGTCCCAATCAATGGAATTGAAAGTGGGAAGTTTAAAATAATCATGGAAGATGAAAGTCTTACCAATAATGCTGTTAATATTTTTGGAAATAAAAATGACCATAAGATTTTAAATGCTGCTTTAAGTCTTAAAATATCAAATAATAAATCTAAAATAATTCTAGTTTCAAAAGACATTAATTTACGTCTGAAAGCAAAAGCATTGAATATTACCGCTGAGGACTTTGAAACTGGTAAAATAGATAGAGATAGTACCCTTTACAATGGCAAACAATTAATTGATAAAATAGACTCTAATTATATTAATAAGCTTTATAAAGACGGTTTAACACAAGATTTGAGTGTATTGAAAAATAGAACTATTTCCAATGGCTTCTACATTATGAAGAATGGTAAAAGTTCTGTTTTGGGATATTACAATCCACATGAAAAGCATGTGGAAAGAGTGGAGAAACAATATGCTTATGGAATAAAACCCAAGAATGCAGAACAAACCTTTGCACTTCACGCTCTATTAAATCCCGATATTAAACTTGTTTCTCTACAAGGAGTTGCCGGAACTGGAAAAACTCTTTTGGCTTTGGCTAGTGCTTTAGAACAACATAATTTATACCATCAAATTGTTTTGGCTAGACCAATTGTTCCATTGAGTAACAAAGATATTGGTTATCTCCCAGGGAATGCAGATGAGAAAATTAACCCTTACATGCAGCCACTTTTTGACAATCTAAAATTCATTAAAAATCAATTTGGAAGTAAGGAGAAAAAGTTTAAAAAAATTGAAGAAATGCAAGAGCAAGGAAAATTAACAATTTCTGCACTAGCATTTATAAGGGGAAGAAGCTTGTCTAACGTAATTTTTATTATTGATGAAGCTCAAAATCTAACTCCTCATGAAGTGAAAACCATTATTACTAGGGCAGGAGAAAATACCAAAATTATTTTCACTGGAGATGTTTTTCAAATTGACACTCCATATTTAGATGAGCAGAGTAATGGTCTTTCTTACCTTATAGACAGATTAAAAGGAGATGATCTTTTTGCCCATATTACTTTAGAAAAAGGAGAAAGATCTGAATTAGCTAATCTAGCAAACGATTTATTATAGGTGATTAATTATAAAACTGCACGAAAATTTGGATCTCTAGAATTGTTGGCAAAACAAGTTGTGGAGGGCTTTATTACTGGCTTACATCAAAGTCCATTTCATGGTTTCTCTGTAGAATTTGCCGAGCACAGATTGTATAATAGTGGAGAATCTGTTAAACATTTAGACTGGAAATTATTAGCAAGAACAGAAAAGCTATTTATTAAAAGGTATGAAGAGGAAACAAATTTAAGATGTCATATTCTTATAGATTCTTCTTCTTCAATGATGTTTCCAGTAGACAAGCCTTACAATAAATTTACTTTTTCTGTAGATGCTGCAGCTGCTCTTATTTTTTTAATGAGAAAACAAAGAGATGCATTTGGATTATCTGTTTTTAGTGATGCATTAGACTTTTATTCACCTGCAAAATCTTCTTTAACACATCAACGTTTTTTACTTTCTAAGCTTGAAAGAATTTTAGAGGATCAGAAAAAAAGTTTTAAAAATAAAAAAACAGATATTGCTAAAATGCTAAATGCTTTAGCTTCAAAAATTCATAAACGTTCATTAGTTTTTATATTTTCAGATTTTATGGCCATTGACAATCCTGAAGATTTTGCCAACTCCATCAAACATTTAAGACACCATTTACACGAAATTGTAGTTTTTGATGTTTCTCACCACAATCTTGAAAATCAATTAAATTTAAAAAACAAATATTACAATGTTGTCGATGTTGAAACTGGTGACTCTATTAAAATGCATCCAAAGCAAATTAAAGAAAAGTATATAACAGAAAGAAATTATATTAAAAGTAAAATTCACAACTTGCTAAAACAACAAAAAGTAGACTTAATTAGCGCCGATATTGAAATAGGTTTTGATCAAATTTTAATGGAATATTTGTTGAAGAGAAAAAAAATATATTAAAAATCTATTTAATTGCTTGTTACTACAGACAAAAAAATTAAATTTACCGTCGATTTGGACCGGTAGTTCAGTTGGTTAGAATACCTGCCTGTCACGCAGGGGGTCGCGGGTTCGAGTCCCGTCCGGTCCGCATTAGCTCTCCATATTTATGGGGAGCTTTTTTTATTTTTAACATTAAAGTATAAACTTTTAAAATTTGAATTTATATTTATACTTAAATCTATAATATGAGCGAATCTGTACCAACGTTTGAAAACCCTCAAAATACATCATCGAATTTTAACGAAAGACCTGTGTTATTAAAGATTTTGTGTATTTTAAGCTGGATAGGCTCTGGAATGCAAATAATCGTTTCTACTCTTTACTCTCTATTTATTAACGAAGCTGTAAAACTTGAAATGTTTAGTCTTCTTCCAAATCAAGAAATGGTAGATATGTACAAAGATATTTTCAATTTAATGGACAAAACTTCCATTTGGTATCTAATTCTATATTTAGGCAATGTTGCTTTTGTTTATATGATTTGGCATTTTAAAAAAACAGGCTTTTACGGCTATTGCTTAATTCAAGTATTAATTTTATTGGTTCCTTACAGTGTCAATCCATTTGATTTTAATCAACTATTGATTTCTGCCATATTTCCAATAATATTTATCGTTTTATATGCTACGAATTTAAAGTATTTGAGAAACTAGTCCTTGGCACCTAGAAAAGTGTAAGAAAGAATATTAGACCCCATTTGAAGGGCTTTAGTTCTAGTTTCTTCAGAGTCCTTATGAACATCTGAATCTTCCCAACCATCGCTTAAATCACATTCATAGTCATAAAAACATACCAATCTTCCTTCGTGTATAATTCCAAAACCTGCAGAAGGCTTTTCATCATGTTGGTGAATTTTAGGTAATCCTTCATTAAAATCATATTTTTGATGGTATATGGCATGCGAATAGGGCAGTTCCACAAAATCTAATTCAGGGAATATTTTTTTGATTTCTTTTCTAATGAAAGGGTCTAGTCCATAGTTGTCCGAGATATGTAAAAACCCACCTGCAATTAAATAATCTCTTAAGTTGTTAATCTCTTGCGGATTCAATACAATATTTCCATGACCTGTTAAGTGAACAAATGGATAATTGAACAGTAAATTACTTCCAATTTCTATTTCATCGTAGATTGGGTTAATATTAGTCCCTATTTCTTTATTGGAAAATTCAATTAGATTAGTCAATGCTGTTGGATTGGCATACCAATCTCCTCCACCATTGTATTTTAACAATCCAATTTTATATGTGTAGGATTGGTCAAAGCAAGTAAAAGTATTTGTAACAAGAATTAAAAAAAGAATAAATCTCATACACACTAATATAATTCCTTATTTAAAATCATCAAATAAGAATTTATAATCCATATTGTATTCAATTTTAGAAAAATCATTTTCTTCATAAAATAAAGGCTTTCCATACTCCATCATTTTCTTTGATTTTGCAGCATCTTTTTCTTTGTAATATTTAGTATATTCCATTATCGCATATCTTAAAAATAATTGTTGAGATTCGGTCATATATTTAAGACTAAATTTATTTTTTTCATATTCTTCCAGTTTTGGAATACATAGTTTTAAATATTCTTTTGCGTTGGTTTTATTTTTTGTAATTGTACAAATTATCGAATAGAGTAATTTTGCTCCAATATCCTCAGGATCAATATCACAAGTCTTTTTAGTTAGCCCTACAGCTTTTGAGTAGGTCTTGTCTGTTCCTTCCTGTAAGTAATTTTCTAGTTCTTCAACTATATTTATTTTAAAGTCGTTTATAAATTCTTCAGCGTCTTCTTTAAATAAATATTCTTTGTCTTTTTTTCGATATTTCGCAGCATAGGATAAAGCTGTTTTTCTAGCTTTAGGAAATTCCTCTGTGTATTTATGATCTTGACTCATTTCATAACTAGCTTTTGATGCGAATAAATAGGGAAGAGGATCTTTTTTAGTTTTATCTTTAACAGTGTATTTTAAAGACTTATTGAAACAGTTTTTATAGTCTTCATTTACATACAACACCAATAAATTTTCATAGGTATTCTCAGTCTGAGAAACTATATTATTGCACAATAGATTAACCATGAAATATAAAATGGTTACTATTATAAGTTTTGATTTATTTATCATACTATAAGACTTATCAATTTCCATGCCTAAATTTTCAAGTTCTTTATACAGTTTTTCGAATTAAAAGTTTCGTATATCTTCTATAAATAATTTAAAGTTGATAATTTTGTACTATGAAATGGATTGGAAATAGAGTGTCTTATGAAGACCACAAAGATTTTTTCACTATGATAATCTCCTCAAAGACTGACCATTGGAAGATGTTGGTTATGCTTATTTGGCTACTTATTTGGTCTTCTTGTGGATTAGTAATAATTGTTTATTTATTTTTCACCGAGGAACTTTCTGACCGAAAGGTTTATTTCTATACTTTTTTAGTTTTTTGGATCTATTTTTTATACAAAGTAGTAAGAGTATTGATTTGGAGACGATTTGGTATTGAATTTATCAGAATTGATGAAGATAAATTTTCTGTCAAAAAATCACTTTGGGGATATGGAAAAGCAAAAGAATTTATTACCAATAATATTAAAAAAATTAAATTGGCTCCATTGGATGAAAAATCTTTTTCAAAAGTATTTAACGATTCTTTTTGGATAGTAGGTCAAGGAACTATAATTATTAATGCGCTTGACAAAGAATACAATTTTGGATCTCAAATCAGCAAAGAAGATGGGGTTAAAATAGCTAAAGTATTGAACTCCAAAATCAATAAAATAAAATCAGATAGCTAAAACAAAAGCTACTGTTTTAACTCTTTTGGTTTTTTGATTGTCAATAATTTCATCTAATACCATTTCCTTTGCTGTTTCGCTTTGCATTACCTTTTCTACAGTATTAATTTCTCCTATTGGAATATTTTTCTCCATACACTTTTTAATTAAATCATCTGATAATATTTGCTTGGTTTTGGTATTTATAATTTTAAAGAGAAGTTTTCGGCCTTCAACACGTTGTTGATTGGTCTTAAATTTATCTTTCCATTTATTTTCAATAGAAATAATCTTTGAAAATATTTCAAATTGGTTATCAGTTCCAATTGCTAAAATTAATTTCTTCTCGTCTAAAGTAGTTGCCACTTCTCCATATGGTGCAATATTTGGATGTAGGGTTCCTAAAGGTTTTGCTTGATGCCCAGCCATTAAGAAATTAGAGGATTGGTTCATGAGCGATGCAATTGCAGTTTCTTCCAATGTAGTAGAGACTTTGTAGGCTCTTTTTTCCTTAATCTGTAATAGCATTGCAGTTAATATTCCTTCTTTGATTTGATGTGCAGCAAGAACATCAATTAAAGCAACTGGCATTTTTGCAAATTCTTTTTCATTTCCAGTCATGTTTATAAAACCTGTTTCTGCCTGAAGTACTATGTCAAAAGCAACTCTTTTAGGATTGGTTTTAAATCCTCCTATATGAGCATATATAATATTAGAATTTATTTTTTTACAGTCTTCAAAATCCAAACTGAACTTAGCTGCATCTTGCCCCTTAAAATTTGTAATCACTATATCACAATTTCTTATTAAAATTTCTAGTTCTGTTCTATCTTTTTTATTGTTGAAATCTAAAAAAATATAGTTTTTATTATAATTAACGGAGCAGAAATAAGCAGATAAGTCACTTTTTTTTTCATTTGGAAGTTTCCATTTTCTCGTCACATCACCATTTGTTGTTTTATTCTCCACTTTAACAACTTGTGCTCCAAGTTCAGAAAAAAACATTCCGACTGCAGGACCAGCTAACACACTTGATAATTCTAATACTTTTAAGTTCTTAAACATATTTGTTTTAATTAATGACTGTAATATAATTTCCTTTTAGCATATTTATTAATAAATTTCATTCTTTTAATGGCAAATCAGAAAAAATTTGGAACTTTTAGTGGTGTCTTGACTCCTTCTTTACTAACAATATTGGGTGTCATTATGTACATGAGACTTGGTAGTGTTGTAGGTAATTCTTCCAGTATTCTACAGTTTATTAGCATAATATTTTTTGCTCATTTAATTTCTATAACTACTGGTTTAAGCGTTTCTTCAATTGCAACTGATAAAAAAATTGATAAAGGCGGTATTTATTACATGCTTACAAGAAGTCTTGGTCTTCCAATAGGTGGCGCTATTGGATTAACTATTTTTATTGCTACTGCTTTTAGCATTTCTCTTTATTTAATTGGTTTTTCAGAGAGTCTAATTCCGGTAATAAACGAAGATTGGGCTGTTAACGGAATATCTACCAATAAACTTCGTTTGTTCGGTTCTTTTGCTTTAATTGTAGTTCTTGTAATTGCATACATAAGTACAAGTTTTGCCCTAAAGATTCAGTATGTTATTTTGGGGCTTATTGTGCTCTCATTGGGATCTGTTTTTTTAGGTTCTTCCGAAGGTTTGAAAGTAGGTTCAGATATAATAGAATCTCCGAGTTTTGCCACACTATTTGGGATTTTTTTTCCTGCAGTAACTGGATTTACAGCTGGAGTTGCTATGAGTGGAGATTTAAAAAACCCTAAGATTTCTATTCCATGGGGAACCATGTTGTCGATATCTATAGGTTTAATTATTTACATATTACTTTCTCTTTTTATTTATTACAATATTGATGGACAATTCCTGAGGTCTAATAACAATGTGTTAATTGAGTTTGGAGCTATTCCACTTTTAGTACTTGGAGGTGTTTGGGGCGCTACTTTATCTTCAGCCTTAGGAGGTATTTTAGGAGGCCCAAGAATACTACAGGCAATGTCATTGGATAATATAACTCCCAATATATTTGCCAAAGAATCTGGCTTAAATAAAGAACCTAGAAATGCCTTATTTCTTACTTTCATTATAGCTGAAATTGGTATTCTTATTGGTGAGCTGAATGTAATTGCAGAACTAGTTGCTATGTTTTATATGGCAGCTTATTTGTTTATTAATTTATCTTGTTTTTTAGAACAATGGTCTAGTCCTGATTTCAGACCAAAGTTTAAAATCCCTACATGGATTTCTCTTTTAGGAGCAATTTCCACCTTGCTTTTAATGATTCAATTGAATCTTGGAGCTACTCTAATTGCAGTTTTATTTATGATGATTTTTTGGTTTTGGTTATCTAAGAAAGACTTAGAGCTCGGAACGGGTGATGTTTGGTTAAGTGTTTGGAATACTGTAGTGAAAACAGGCTTAAAAAATCTTCAGAAAAAGAAAGTTCACAAAAGAAATTGGCAACCTAATATTTTACTCTTTAGTGGAGGAACTGCAAATAGGCCTCATTTAATAGACTTTGGAAAATCAATTATTGGAAGAGCTGGAATGGTATCTAATTTTGATTTGATTGAAACAAAATCTGCAAAAGTTTTATTTCCAAAGTCTCATCAAAACACCAAAGATGATTTGATAATAAACGATTCTATTTTTCATAGGAAGTTATATTGTCAAAATGTATTTAAAGGAATCGAATCTATAGCTACAACTTATGGATTTTCAGGTGTTGATCCAAATACTGTCTTGATGGGCTGGGCTAAGAATACCAAAGATCCAATATGGTTTAGTGAAATGACTCAGAAACTTAAGGACTTAGATTATAACATACTGTATTTAGATTACGATGAGATAAGAGGATTTGGAAATTTTAGTTCCATTGATTTATGGTGGAATGGATTTAATAAAGAAAATGAATTATCTCTTCAATTAGTTAAGTTCTTAAGATCTTCAAAAAAATGGAAAAAAGCTGTTCTCAAAATATACTTTGTCAATTCAAAAAATACTAATTCTGAAGAAATTGAATCTAGAATAAGCTCAATCATTGACAGAAAACGAATGAATGCGGAATTTCAGGTTATTAATAATTATTTAGAGCAGAAAGATATAAATGAATATATAAGAGTTAAAAGTCATCAAACGGATCTTATTTTAATAAAAATACCTGAACTTAAACTAGGAACTGAGAAAAAATTTATTCAATCTTCAAATGACTTATTTGGTGAAATAGGTTCTGCATTATTTCTTGAGGCTTCCATTAGTTTTCAAGACGATTATAAAACTGAAATTAGTACAAAGACTATTAAAAACCCAAAAAACATAGTTCTTAAAGAAAAAATTAGTGGTTCCTTAATTAGAACTTATGACAATAATTTTGACCATCAAACAAATTCTTGGCACCAACAACTAAAGCAAATAAATCAAACTTTTATAAGCAATCTTCAATCCTCTATTGTTAAATTTGAAGAATATTATATTAACGTGTATAATAAATCTAAATTATTAGATGAATTAAAAATGCATTTATATAATACTGATAAAGTAAAAAATATTGCAGATGATTTAGAATATGTCACTTTAAAAAATATTGAGAATTATTTTAATTTACTCAATGGTTTTTTATCAAATATTCCTTCAAAAATTAACTTTAGTTATTCTTTAGAGTTTCTTGAAAATAAAAACTTATCGCTTAGTGCTTACAGCCAAAAGTTGAAAACTAGTTTTTTGAATGGTGGTAAAGATACTTTTGTGATTTTACCAGCTTTTAAATTAATTGATTTTCATCTTAAGAACAACTTCGTACTTCATTTTGATGAACTTTTAAGAATTTTTGGTAGCATTCATATTAGATATATAAATTCTTACAAGGATTTTATTAGACAAGAAAAGAAGAAGGAAATTCTTTCTGTTTTAAATGCGGTTAATAGAGATGTTTTCTCAGAATTAAATGAAGAACTAAATTTATTAGTTACCAAGCTCATAAATGCTGTTATAAAAGATGTTGGTGAGAATAATGTCAAGTTATTAGTAGAAAATAGAGAAGATAATTTTAATCCTAAAACTTACCGAAAAAAATGGAACCAGTTAGAGGAATTTCCCTTTGGATTGTCTAAGAATGTATTTGTATTCCATAATTTAAAGGCTTTGTACTGTTGCTCTACGATAATTGAAAATTTGGCAACTAAGCAAATAAATGAGCTCTCCATTATTCTGAATAAAAATACTTTTATTCAAATTGAAGAATTACTCAATGTTTCTTCTAAAAAATCATTACTAAAAAAACAAATAGATATCAATAACTGGATAGATAAATTAGAGAGAAGCTTCGGAAGTATTATAAGATCTTTAGAACCTAATAACTGGATGATTATTAACGAGGATATTTTTGAGAAAATACCTTCTGAAATAAATTTATATTATCCACAAGACTTAGATAATTTTCGGGATAAACAAAATAATTTAATTGAAAAACAATTCAATTTAAAAAGTAGTCTACAATTCTTATACAGTGAAAAAATTATATTTTCTATTAGCAATGCTTCAAAAGATTATAAAGAATGGTTATCAGAAGAATTTGAAGAATTAATTAGTTCTTTTAAACTTGTAGTATTTACTATGGATAATCAAAAAAGTCCAGAACTCTTGAAAGATGCTAAGAAAAAATTGATTTTAAAAATTGAAGAATTTGATAAGAGCTCTAAATTAAAAAATGAGAGATTGAATTCCTATTTTGAGGATTTGAAGGTAAGCACTAGAAAATTCTCTGATTACCATTTCTTGTTATCTAACGAATCTAAAAAGTATGTGGAATCAAGCTCTTCCTCTTCCAAATCAGCATTGGTTAATATTCAAAATTTTATTTCTGAAAAATTCTTGTCATTTGTTGACTTGGTTTCCATTGAGGAACCTACAAAAGAACTTCGTTCACAGTCAGATAAAATTAAAATAATTAGAAATTTTGTTCAAGACTGTAATCCTACTAAAACTCAACTTGAAGATCTGCCAAAATTATATCTTCAGTTGTTTACCAATAGCTCAAAACCCAACAACTTTTTTTCTGAATTTATAGAAAACAAGATTTACGATATCAAAAAGGCTCTTGCCTCAAAATCTATAAAAAGTCAAAATGTTATTGTGGTTTCTGGGGAATCTAAATCCGGAAAAACATATATTCTTAATAACCTTGTTGAATCCTTGAATGAGAAGAATTGTTTTGCGGTTGATCCTCCAAATAATATTTCAGATAGTTCTGTAGATAGGCAATTACCCAAACTGTTACATAAGGTAAATGACAACTCTTCCAAACTAATTAATTTAGAGGAACTAGATAGTGAATCTATTGTTTTCTTAAATGATTTTGATTTATGGTGGAGAAAAAACACCAATGGATACAATGCAATTAATAATTGGTTGGATATTTTTAAACGCTACGAAAATAAATTAGTATTTATTATTGAAATAAATAAAAACTTCCTGCAACATCTAAAAATTAATTCTGAGATTGACAACCATGTTTCAAAATATATTTCTACCGTTGATTTCTCTAAAAAACAATTGGAAAGTATTGTGAAATATAAAAACAGTCTTGCTGGAATTGACATTTATAGCAAGGGCAATAAAATAAACTTTTCAAAGTCTTTAAGATCTGCATTGAATTTTAATAAAATTAATGCTATTACCAATGGTAATATTGGTTGGTTTAATAATTTTTGGATAGCTTCAATCGTTAAAAATGAAACCAATAGTTTTGAATTTTCTAATGACTTTAAAACCACTTTTCCAGATGTTTTAAATAATGTAGAAATTATAGTTTTACTCCAAATTTTTCTTCACAAAAAAATAGATTTAAAATATCTTAAAGAATATTTTTCTTCTTGGGATGAGGCATTAATAGCTGAATATATATCCTTTTTTAAAGCTGAGAATATTCTCTCTAATGAAGGCAGCCATGTAGAGATTAGTCAATACGTTCTACCGTATTTACATTTGTATTTTAGTAATAAAAATTTAATTGCCCATTGACAGTATTGCCTTATATATTTAATTTTATTTTTCAGCTATTAATTCTTTTGGGGTCAATTATTCTTCTAAGAAGGTTTTTGACATTTTCATTAAAAAGTAAGCCATCTTATAAAAAGTATATATTTTTTTACGATGTCCTTGTTTATCTCATTTGGATCTTATTTGTGTTCATAAAGGTTGCAGATGTAGTTAATGAAAATATTGTAATTTCAGGTAGTGTTGTACTAATATTAGTTGCTTTACTATGGGAGTATCTAAAAAATTTATTTCTTGGGATAATTTTTGCTTTTCAATATGGATATATTTTAGGTAATAACCTTTTAGTCAACGGTAAAGAAGGAAAATTAGTTTCTTATTCTTCCTCTTATTTTGAAATTTTAACTATTAAAGGTGAGAGACTAAAAATTAAATACAAAGAAGTTTTTAGAGGAAGTTTTGAATTATTTAAAGGTAATTTAAAAAGAGTTTACAGTAGAATACCCATTAATGAAAAATCAAATACTAAGGAGATACAGTTTAAAATAATGAATCACCCACTTTTTATATTAAATAATAACTTCGATTTTTTTCAAGAATCTGATGACGATGGTCAACGTTGGTTTTGTTTTTATTTCCATGTTATGGACTATAAAGATGCTGTAACTATGAATGAATATATTGACAATCTTTAGTCTAATAATTCTTTACCCTATATTAGTATTTTATTATGGGAAATACTTTCGGTAATTTATTTAAACTAACATCTTTTGGTGAGTCGCATGGAACCATGATTGGTGGAATTATTGAAGGTTGTCCAGCTGGATTAGAAATAAATAAAGACTTAATTCAAAAAGATTTAGATAGAAGAAAACCTGGGCAAAGTAAAGTAACTAGCTCTAGAAAAGAAGACGATAAAGTGCAATTGCTTTCCGGAATTTTTGAAGGTAAATCTACAGGAACTCCAATTGGATTTTTAATTCCAAATATCAATTCCAAATCTCAAGACTATAGCAATATTAAAGATGTATTTAGACCATCTCATGCGGATTACACCTATGAGGAAAAATATGGTATTAGAGACTATCGCGGAGGGGGGAGATCTTCTGCTAGAGAAACTGCCTGCAGAGTTGTTGCCGGTTCGATAGCCAAACAATTATTAAATAATTATGGAATTAAAATTTCAGCATATGTTTCAAGTATTGGAAATATTTTTGTTGATGAAAAGAATGTGGATTTAAATAAAGATTACGATTCAAATATTGTAAGGTGTCCAGATACTGATGCTTCAGTTAAAATGATAAATTTAATTGCTAAGCTAAAATCCAAAGGTGACACTGTTGGTGGACAAATCAAGTGTATTATAAGTGGAGTTGAGGTTGGGTTAGGCGAGCCTGTTTTTGATAAATTACATGCAGATCTAGGCAAAGCAATGCTTTCGATAAATGCAGTCAAGGGTTTTGAATATGGTTCAGGATTTAATGGTTCAAAAATGACTGGTTCTGACCATAACGACGAGTTTACAGTTGAAAATGGTAATGTTTCTACTAAAACAAATAATTCAGGAGGAATTCAAGGTGGTATTTCAAATGGGGAAGAGATATATTTTAAAGTTGCTTTTAAGCCAGTTGCAACTATTATGAGCATACAAAACAGCATAGACAAAGAAAAAAACAATGTGGAGTTGAGGGTCAAAGGAAGACACGACCCTTGTGTGGTTCCTAGAGCTGTTCCTATTGTGGAATCTATGGCAGCTATAGTATTGGTAGATCATCTTCTAAGAAATAGATTAAGTAAGCTATAAAAATTCATGAAAAAGAAAATACCACTTTATATTCAAATTATAATTGGACTTGTTTTAGGACTGGCATATAGTATTTTGGCCACTGTTCAAGGATGGATTGATTTTACTCAAGATTGGATATCTCCATTTGGTCAAATATTTATAAATGCTTTAAAATTATTAGCAGTCCCTTTAGTTTTGGTATCCTTAATTGTTGGAATTGCCTCTATGAATAATATAAGAACTCTTGGTAAAATGGGAGGAAAATCAATATTCATTTATATTTCTACTACAGTTATAGCGATTATAATTGGTTTGTTTTTGGTGAATACAATTCAGCCTGGTAAATTCATCAATGGTGAAACTAGGGTAAAATTGGTAGAGAAATATTCCAACAAATCTCAGGAAAAGTTAGAGGTGGCAAGTGCTACAAAGAAAAATGGTCCTTTACAGCCATTAGTAGATTTAGTTCCAAGTAATTTTGTGGTGAGTGCTTCAGACAATAGGAATATGCTTCAGGTAATCTTTTTTGCTATTTTATTTGGAATCGCTATGGTCATGATTCCAGAAAGTAAATCCAATCCTGCTAGAGTATTTTTTGAAAGTGTAAATGAAATTATTCTTAAAATAGTTGATATTATCATGTTGTATTCTCCTATTGGTGTTTTTGCATTATTGGCTGGGGTTTTGGTACAAGTTTCAGAAGGAGACTTAAATTTTGCTTTTCAAATTTTGTCTGGCTTAGGTATTTATAGCTTCACTGTAATTATTGGATTGGCCATAATGGTATTTATAGTTTATCCATTTTTGATTAGGCGATTTGCAAAAGTTAAATTCATTCGATTTATTAAAGCCATTTCACCAGCACAACTTCTGGCTTTTTCTACAAGTTCTAGTGCAGCTACTTTGCCATTAACTATGGAAAGAGTAGAAGAAGAATTAGGAGTTTCAAAAAAAGTTTCAAGTTTTGTATTGCCTTTAGGAGCTACCATAAATATGGATGGGACTAGTTTGTATCAGGCTGTAGCAGCAGTTTTTATTGCACAATCGTTTAATATTGATTTGTCCATTACCGATCAGCTTTCTATTCTAGTTACAGCTACTCTTGCTTCCATAGGCTCTGCTGCAGTTCCAGGCGCTGGATTGGTGATGTTGACAATTGTTCTTGGTTTATTTCCCCAAATTCCAGTGGAAGGAATTGGTCTTGTTTTTGCAGTAGATAGAATTCTTGATATGTGTAGAACCACTGTAAACGTTACTGGGGACGCAACTGTAGCTGCTATTGTTGCTTTTTCAGAAAATGAAATTAAAATTGTTGATTAATAGAATTAACATATACTTAATTATCTCGTTTTTATTTATTAAAGGAAGTTTTTTAGCCCAAGATTCACAATGCGATGAAGAAATTCCATCTAGTGTAGAAAAACTATTTTCAAAAGCTAAGAATTATAAAAAGTACGATTATAAAAACAGAGTAAAATTTCTTCTAGAAACTTTAAGTTTTGAAGAAGAATGTATCCCTTGTATTTGGGAATTAGCCAAATCTTCATTCCGAAGAAAATATTCAGTTGGAGGTAGTATGGATTTTCCTAAAAAATATTTTCTTGAGTTGGAGCGTCTATGTCCGACTTACCATGCAGATATTTATTATTATCTAGGGCTAATATATTACCAAGAGAAAAACGATTGTGAGGCAGTTAAATATTTTCAGAGATTTTTAGAATTCCCAACAGAAAATAAAAAAAGAATCTCTACTGTTTATGCCAATCAGAAATTATACATCAATGCTTCCCTTGAAATGTCTAATTTTTATTGCGATTTTTATTCAAATCCAGTTCCATTTAGTCCAAAAGTTCTTAAAAACATATCTTCGTCTGAAAAAAACGAAATTCTTCCGGTCATCTCGCCTGACAACGAGCAAATATATTACACCATTGAATTTGATGATTACATTAAAGGAGATTTTGCTGTACATCATGAACAATTGTTCTCTTTTGGAAATCGAGAAAGCTTTACAGACGATTTCAACAAAGGAGAACCTTTAGAAACGCCTTTTAACCAAGGTCCAAAATATGGAGGAGCTTCTATATCCCTGAACAATAAAGAAATGTATATATGTGCTTGTAATAACAATGGTGGATACTTTAACTGCGATATATATTCCACCAAAAAAGAAAAAAAAACATTAACTCTAAAAAAAGAAGGTTTTGAATACGATACTTCATTTTATACTTGGTCAGCTCTAGAAAATTTAGGCACTAATATAAATGGTCCTCAGACATGGGAAGCACAGCCATCTTTGTCGGGTGATGGCAAAACTTTATTTTTTTCATCTGCAAGACCAGGTGGTATTGGCAAAACTGATATTTACTTTTCTAACAGAAATGAGGATGGTTCTTGGTCAAAAGCCAAAAATATTGGAAGACCTATAAACACTGAAGAAAGTGATAAATCTCCCTTTATACATACAGATAGTAGAACATTATACTTTGTTTCTGAATCTTCAGATTATCGTTGGGGTGCTGGGGGATTTGATATATTTTATACCAAACAAAATCCTGAAACCAACATCTGGGATGAACCAAAAAATATTGGATATCCAATAAATAGTGAAGAGTCGGAAGAATCTTTAATTGTTAGTGTAGATGGACACTATGGCTATTTTTCATCGAAAAGAAAAGAAGGATTAGGAGGAAAAGATATATTTTACTTTGAAATTCCAGAAAAAGCAAAGCCAGACAAAATTGTTTTAGCTAAGGGAAAGGCTAATTTGGACGATGAAACAAAAGTTGTCTTGAGAGACGAAAAAGGGAATAAAACTGAACAGGTTTTTAATGTGGACCAGGAAGGAGATTTTGTTGCTATTGTTAATGTAGAAAATATTAAAGGAAATGCATTATTACAAATAGAAAATGAAGGAAGTGCCTTTGAATCTTTATTGATCTCTGAAAATGATGTATCCAATACGATTATTAAGGACAAATTAATTGAGACTGAAAAAGTAGAAAAGGGCAAGTCATTTACCTTAAACGATATACTTTATGAGTCCAATTCTTCAAATCTTAAAGAAGCTTCAAAAATTGTGTTAGATGGTTTTATAGATTGGTTAAAAAAATCTAAAGAAATTAATATAGAGATACAAGGACATACTGACGATATTGGTCCTGAAAAAGCAAATCTAGCTCTGTCTATGGACCGAGCATTTAGTGTCATGGAATATTTATTGAGCAATGGAATTGAAAAAGATAGGTTAAGGTTTAAAGGTTATGGAGAAACAAGTCCTAAAGTCCCTAATAATTCAACTAAGTCCAGAGCTATTAATAGGCGAACAGATTTTTTAATATTTTAGATTATGTTTTTAGAAAGTAACGTTCAAAATTCACAACAGTTAGGATGGATTGAAGTCATTTGTGGCTCTATGTTCTCAGGTAAGACCGAGGAATTAATTAGAAGACTAAAAAGAGCAGAATTTGCCAAACAAAAGACTTTGATATTTAAACCTACTACAGATGTAAGGTATAGCGAAATTAAAGTTGTTTCCCACGACTCTAATGAGATTGTTTCAACGCCTGTAAAATCCTCTAAAGAAATCATTCGATTATCTAAGGATATTGATGTGGTAGCTTTAGATGAGGCCCAGTTTTTCGATGATGGGATTGTTGATGTATGTAATGAATTGGCCAATGGTGGAAAAAGAGTAATTATAGCTGGACTAGATATGGATTATGAAGGCAATCCTTTTGGACCTATGCCTAATTTAATGGCCATTGCAGAATTTGTTACAAAAGTACATGCGATTTGTACTAAAACTGGAAATTTAGCCAATTACAGCCATCGAATTTCTAAAAGCAAGGATTTAGTACTACTAGGAGAGAGAGAGGAATATGAACCATTAAGTAGACTTGCTTTTAAAGAAAATTTTAACAAATAATTAAAAAACATTGATTTTTTATTAAAAATGACTAAAAAATGGCCAAAAATCATAAAAAAGTGGCAAAAAAAACATTAAAATGATATTAAAAGCGGCAAAAATTGAAATTTTATGAAAAAATCAAATTTTAAATTCTGGCAAGGATATCTTGGTATTTCAGTTTTTGTGATTTTTAATACTATTGCTATGCTATTATATCCAGGTGGCACCTACTTGGATTCAAGTACTGAGGGATATCACTTTTTTTATAATTTTTTTAGTAATCTTGGAGAATGGACAGCTAGAAATGGCGAGATAAATACGTTTTCTGCCTCTTTATTCAATTCATCTTTAATAATATTTTCCCTTTCTTATTTTTTATTTTTCATTTCTTTTTTAAAGCTTGAAGTAAAATATATAGATAGTAAATGGCTTCGTTTTTTTTTAGTAGCCAGTATTTCTGTTTCCATTTTATCTTTCATATTTATTTCAGTTTTTTCAGCGGAAGAAACCTCTAAATTTTGGCATTTAGTATTTGTAAAGATGGCATTTAGAACTCTTTTTATTCATGCTGTTTTGCAAACCTATATTGTAATTAAAATTCCAAAATTTGATCAATTTATTTCCTTTGCAACTCTAGGGTTTACCAT
>Ga0233444_10001945_pt1 | contig 22423 bp, 23 predicted proteins | sample SI_124_October20_6_FD_182792 | JGI IMG/M metagenome (GOLD analysis project Ga0233444, IMG submission 182792) | Seawater microbial communities from Saanich Inlet, British Columbia, Canada - SI_124_October2016_10_MG | ecosystem: Environmental > Aquatic > Marine > Inlet | place: Canada: British... | reverse complement strand
CCCATGAACGTCTAAATTGATGAACTTTATCTTCACCCAATTTTACTTTCATTTCATCTTTGTTTAAACCTGTAAGCGCCCCATAATGTCTCTCATTTAATTGCCAAGCTTCTTTTGAGATTTTTGTATCCTTTAAAATTTCTTTTATCAATTTTAAGGTATTTTTTGCCCTTAATTGAAAAGATGAATAGTAAATATCAATATCTAAATTGTTTAATTTAATTAGATCTCCTGCTTTTTTGGCTTCCAATTTACCATTTTCAGTTAAATCTATATCAACCCAACCTGTAAATTTTTTTTCTAAATTCCATATACTTTGACCATGTCTAACTAAAATTAAAAAACTCATTTGTTAATCTTTTAATTTAATTTATAAAATATGACTACTAATTAAATTATATGAAAATTTTAAGAATTAATTTATTACTAGTAATATTATTTTTTATTTCAGCTTGTTCTTCGATACCATCAAATACCTCAAATAGTTGTTCAATATTTAATGAAAGATATTTGTGGTTTAAACATGCAAATAAATCAGAAAAAAAATGGGGGACCCCTGTCTATTTGCAGCTTGCAATTATTAAAATGGAGTCAGATTTTGATTGGCTTGCTAAACCTCCTAGACAAAAACTTTTTAAAGTAATTCCTTACAAAAGACCATCTAGTTCATTTGGATATTCTCAAGCTGTGAATGGTACTTGGGAACAATATAAAAAAGAAACAGGGAACAAACTTGCAGTCAGAACTAGGTTTAAGGATAGTGTTGATTTTATTGGATGGTACACCAACAAATCGAGTTCTATTTTAAATATATCTAAAACAGATGCTTTCAAACAATATGTTGCCTACCATGAAGGATGGGGAGGTTTTAAGAATTATAGAGATAATAAAAAAATAATTAATTTAGCAAAAAAAGTGGAAAAACAATCAAATATTTATAAAAAACAACTCTCAAAATGTAGTAGCTCGCTAACCAAAAATAAATATATTATTTTTTAGATAATTGTTTTTTTAATTCTAAATCAACTGAATCTATTCTTTTGCTATTTCTAGCAAGTGTCAAATACATTGTTGGTGTTACATATAAAGTGAAGAAAGTAGAAATTATCATTCCTCCAAGAATAGTTGCACCAACAGCTAATCTTGATGCCTCTCCTGCTCCAGGTCCAATATTTCCAATCACCAAAGGTAACATTGCTATCATGGTACTTATAGATGTCATCATAATAGGTCGAAATCTTAATTCACATGCTTCTTTCACTGAAGTTTCTATTTTTTTTCCAGTCGTTCTAATTTGATTTGCATAATCAACAATCAAAATACTATTTTTGGTTGATATACCGATAAGAATTACCAAAGCAATTTGAGAAAAAATATTTATTGAACTATTTAAAAATAAAATAAATACCAATCCCCCAAAAACAGCTAATGGGACAGTCAGCATTATTATAAAAGGATGTACAAATGAGTTAAATGTTGCAGCCATTACCAAATAGGCAGTCAGTAATCCAAGTGCAAAGATTATATAAAGTTCATTTGTTGTTTCTTTAACCTCTTCAGACTCTCCCTTCCAAGTGATTTGATTTGTGGGAGCAACTTCTGCTATTATATTTTCTAGATATTCAATTGCTTCAAATAAAGAATAGTTTTCATTTACATTTGCAGAAATTGTAACTGCTCTTTGTCTGTTATATCTTGCTAGCACTTTTGCTGAACCTTCTTCCCTTAAGTCAACTAAGTTTGATAGCGAGATTAGTTCTCCCGTTGTACCAGATCTAACAAAAAGTTTACTTAAACTATCTTTATCTTTTCTATCAAATAGATATTGTTGAAGAATAATTGGATATTCTTTTCCCAATTTATTAAATGTTGTAACTCTTTTGCCGCCATATAATGTTTCCAATGTTTGTCCAATAGATCTAGTTGATATCCCCAAATCTTTTGCTTTATTCTTATTGATAACTAATTTTACTTCAGGTTTATTTCTATTAAAATCTGACTCAATTCTTGATAATCCTCTATTTCTTCTCAATTTACTTATAACTTCTTTTTGAATGTCTTCTAATTCTTCATAAGTACTCCCAAGAATAACCATTTGAATTGGTTTATTATAATTAGACACCCTTATAGCCTGAGGAGAAATTGGAAAAGCCAAAGTTTGAGGAACAGTCACTATTTTACCAATAGCCTGTCTCATTATTGTCATTGCGTCTTTATCTCTTTCCTTCCAGTCCTCAAGTAAGGCGATAATAATAAAACTGTTAAATGAATTAGCAGAGCTTCCAAAGCCTGGAACTCTCATAATAAATTTATCATAAGGGCTATTCTCAGCTTGCAACAATGGAAGCAATCTCTTTTCTACTACTTGAGCTTTTTCTTGTGTGTAATCAAAAGAACTACCTTCGTCTGTAAAACCAATGACCAAATAAACTCCCCTATCTTCTTTAGGAAGAAGTTCTTTAGTTGTGTATGTAAATAAAGCCACAGATCCAGCTATAATTAAAAAAATAAAAGTAATTATCGTTTTTTTTTTATTTAACCAGTAATCGAGAGTTTCTTTATAAAAATTAGAGAAACCTTGAAAAAAAATATTAAATTTTTTTACAAAAAACCCAGAGCTAGCTTTTTTATCTAAAAATTTACTTCCAAGCATTGGTGAAAGTGTTAATGCAACAAATGAGGAAACAATAATAGAAAAAGATAAAGCTATAGCAGTTTCTCTAAATAAAGTTCCAGATATTCCTTTAATAAAAATCAATGGAATAAAAACAGCAAGAAGAATCAAAGTTGTTGCAACAATTGCAAAAGTAATTTGTTTTGATCCTTTGTATGCAGCAACTAATGGACTTTCTCCATTTTCTATTCTTCTATATATTGCATCAGTCATAATAACAGAGTCATCGGTAATAATTCCAATTGCTAGAATAAAACTAAGAAGTACAAAAATGTTTATTGATAAATCAAATAAATAAATACCTAAAAATGATGCAATTAAGCTTACTGGTAAAGCAACAGCAGGAACTATAACTGCTTTAATATTACCTAAAAATAAATAAATTATTACTACCACTAAAATAAATGCAATCGCTAAAGTTTTGTAAACCTCATCGATAGCTGCCTTAACATATGTGGCTCTATTAAATGAAACTTCTAATTTTAGACCATCAGGTAAAGTTTTTCTAACTTCAATAATTTTTTTTTGAATTTCGTTTGATAACTCAACTGTTGAGGCACCACTTTTTGCATAAATTCCTATTCCAACTGTTTTTTGGTCTAAATTATTTTTACTTTGAGCCTTAAATAAAGTTTTTTCAGAAACTGGACCAAGCTCAACATTTGCAACATCAGACAATCTTACGATTCTATCTTTTGTTTTTTTGATAGGTAAAAATTTTAATTCATCAATATTAGTATAGGATTTATCTAAATTAATTGTTAAATCTATATTATCTGCTTCTAAAGTTCCTGCAGGTAAGCTTATATTTTCATTTCTCAATGCACTTTCAACTTCTTGAATTGTCATGTCATTTGCAGCTAATTTAATAGGATCAATCCAAACTCTGACGCTGAGCTCTCTAAGACCTCCTAGAAGAATTCTTCCAACATTTTTTACACTTGAAAAAGCATCAACTAAATATCTATCTGCATAGTCACCTAGCTCTAAATCTGACCAGGTAGATGATGAAACTGATAGCCACATTGTTGTAGTAAATCCCGCTGCTTGTTTTAATATCTGTGGAGCATCTGCCTCTAATGGAAGATTATCGACTACTCTTGCTACTCTTTCTCTTATATCATTTGCAGCATCATCAAGCTCAATATCAGTATCAAACTCTATATTTATGCTACTTCTTCCATTTTCAGATTTTGAGTCTATATTTTTAATACCTTCCGCTCCCCCAACAACATCTTCAATAATTTGAGTAATTTCTTGATCTATAATTGGAGCTGATGCAGATTTATAATTAACTTTTACCTGCACTACAGGTGGCTGTAAACCATCGGGTAATTCTCTAACTGGCAACTCAGAATAAACAAATAAACCGAATACAATAAGTATTAAAGATAGAACCCAGGCTACAACTGGTCTCCTAATACTAAGTTCAGTTATATACATTCAATTATTTATTTTTATTTTCTTCTTTTTTAGAGTCAGATTTTTTAAATATATTTAATTTTTTAATCCAATCAAATTTACTTTTTTTCTGCTCTGTTTTTGCTGGCTTTTCTTTTTTCTTCCAGCTCGATGATTTTGGTTTTGAACCATATGTAATTGGTTTTATTTTTCCATTAGGTCTAGTTTTTTTCAAACCTTCAGCAACTACTGTATCACCATTTTTAAGACCAGCTTTGACTTCTACAATTCCTTGTTTTCTTAAACCAATTTCTATCTCTGTTTTTTTTACAGTATTTTCCTTGTCCACTTTATATACATAAACATTATCACCCTCCATAATAAGACTAGTATCCAAAATGCTTAATGAGTTTCTTTCATTATAATTAATAGATACTTCTAATAATGAACCAGATAAAAGTTCATTGCCTGGATTATTAAGTTTAATTCTTACTGGTAGTGATCTCTTATTAGTATCAATTCTACTTGCAATTGACTCTACAACCCCAGAGTATTTTTTAAGATTATTTCCAGAAAATTTTATATCAACACCCTGATCTTTTTTTACAAAAGGTGCAAATGTTTCGGGTATATCAACATCAACAAATAGAACAGATGTGTCTTCAAGATTTAATATAATAGAACTTTTTGATACATCAATATCATTAGAAAAATCTCGCTTACCAATAATTCCATCAAAGGGAGTTATTATGTTTCTATTTTTAAGTATAGCAATGATATCCCCAGTTTTAACCTTTGTGTTATATTTAATAGGTTCTAAAATTTCATATTTTTCAATATTATAAGACTTAATCTGGGCTGGTACAGCAGTACCAAATGTTTCAATTGTGTTTTGAAATAATTTTTGCTCAACAACTTTTACAATTATTCCTGGAGGAGGCCTTTTACTGAATTTTTTTTTAAAATAATTTCCAACCATTGTTCTTGCAACAATCACAGCTGTAATTATGAAAAAAAATACTATTACAATTGTTATTATTTTAGTTGATCTTTTCATATCTTAAATTCTCCCATACTCTGACCATGAGCCATCGTAAATTATCGGCATATATCTATCATTTATTAGCGAATAAGCTAGAGCCAATACACTTGCAGTTACTCCTGATCCACATGAAAATACTGAATTTTTATTATAGTCAAATTTTAATGACTTAAATTTTTCTGAGATTTTATCCTTACTGACAAAAGTATGATCATCATTTATTAGCTCTCCAAAAGGTAAGCATAAAGAATTTTTTATTGAACCACTTCTTAAACCCTTTCTTGGTTCTGCAACCTTACCTTCAAATCTTTCTCTGCTTCTTGCGTCAATAACATTAAAATCGTTTTTATCGATATTTTCATCTATTTGTTTTTTATTTTTAACAAGGTCTGTATTTTCCTTACATGAATATATAGAATTTTTAATGATAACTTCTTTATTATTTGTCATTTTATTTTCTATTTTCCATTTTTTAAACCCACCATTAAGGACATGAACAAGTTTTGGATCATGACCAAAATAAATTAAATTATACCAACACCTGCATGAACTTATTACATCAGAGTTATCATAAATTACAATTTCATCTTTATTTTCAATGCCCATATTTCCCATAATTTTTTCCCAAGAGTTTATATCGGTTAGCATGTGAGGTAGGTCTGTATCTATTTTTGAATTTTTATCTAAATCAAAAAAAATTGCATTTGGTATATGCTCTTTATTGTATTCTTCAAGACCATTTCTTTTTGCTTGAGGCATATGCCAAGAGCAATCAATAATTTTTACATTGCTTATATTTTCTTTTAACCAAGCTGTATCAACTAATGACATACTATCTCTTCTCTAAATATTTTTGATGATATTCTTCTGCAGGGCAATAATTTTTTACTAGAGAAGTTTTAGTTACAATTTTTTCTGAAAATTTAATGCTCTCCTCCTTAATTATTTTTTTTGAAATTTCTTTTTGTTGATCATTTAAATAAAATATTTCACTTCTATATTGGGTACCAAAATCTGGGCCTTGAGAATTTAAAGTTGTTGGGTCATGAATTTCAAAAAAATATTTTAATATTTTTTCATAAGAAATAATTTTAGGGTCAAAATCTAATTTTACAACTTCAGCATGATTAGTTATTCCAGTGCATACATCTTTGTAGGTTGTTTCACTACTATTGCCTCCGCAATAACCCACTTCAGTTTTAATAACTCCATCAAGTTTACTAAACTTAATTTCTGGACCCCAAAAACATCCCAAACCTAAAATTGCTATTTCCATTGATAATTAACTTAATTAATTTAAAGTTAAACATATGTTGTCTAAAAATCAATTAGGCTTTTTTTACATGTTCATTTCAGTATGTGCCTTCTCATTAATGGACGTGATAGTTAAGTGGTCTGATGAATATCCTGTTGGTGAAGTTTTATTTTTTAGAGGTTTTTTTGGGATAATACCTCTTTTGTTTCTTATACCAAAAAATAGATATTTTGATTTTTATAAAACTAATCGACCATTGTTACATTTAAAAAGGTGTTTGGCTGGCTTAATAGCTTTAATATCTATATTTATAGCTTTAAGAAATTTACCTCTTGCAACAGTTGTTAGTATTTCATTCGCTGCCCCAATTTTTACAACTATTTTCTCAATATTTCTATTGAATGAGAAAGTTGGATTTTATAGATGGTTAGCAGTTTTAGTGGGTTTTGTCGGGATTGTAGTTATTTCAGAACCAGGTTTTAGCTCTTTAAATCTTTATTATATATATCCAATTATTTTTTGTTTAGGTTTATCTTATGTTGCTATTTCAATTAGAAAATTATCTACAACAGAGCCAGTTTGGTTAATTAGTTTTTTCTTTTCATTTTCTATAATGATTTTAAGTTTTTTTACCTTTTATCAAAATTGGATTTTACCAAATTTAACAGATCTACTATTACTTTCAATGATAGGAGTATTAGGAGGTTTAGCAAATTTATGGTTGTCTCAATCTTATAAACTTTCAGAAGTAAGCCTAGTGTCTCCATTAAAGTACTTAGCTTTAATTTTTGCAATAATTTTTGGTTATTTAATTTGGAATGAAATACCCACTTCAAAAACTTTAGCAGGAGCTTTGTTAGTAGTTTCTTCTTCATTTATAATATTTAAAAGAGAAATGACTCTTAAGAAGAGAGTTTCAATTGCTAGACATGAGTAAAACGCCTGCTTATTGGAAGACTGCTAAAAAATATTTATCAAGAAAAGATAAAGTTATGTCATCTTTGATTGAAAAATATAAATCTCCATCAGAAACAATATTAACTTCTAGAAAAGATGTTTTTTATTCATTGTGTAAGAGTATTATTGGACAACAAATCAGTGTTGCAGCAGCAAACTCAGTTTTTTTACGATTTAAAAAAAAATGTAAAAATAGAATCAATGCTAAAACTGTTAACACCTTATCTTTCACTCAGCTAAAAACATGTGGGCTTAGCAAACAAAAAGTAAGAGGCATTCAAAGTTTGTCTAAACAAATTCTAAATAAAACTTTTAATCCAAGACTAATATCTAAGATGTCAGATGAAGAAGCTATTTTGTATCTTTCTGAATTAAGACAGATAGGAAGATGGTCTGCTGAAATGATTTTATTATTTACTTACAATCGATCTAATATTTGGCCAGTTCAGGATATAGGTTTGTTAAGAGCCATTTCAAAGAACTATAAAAAAAAATATTTACCACCTGAAAGTTATGTAAAATTATTGAATAAAAGGTTTGCACCATATTGTTCTGTCGCAACCTGGTATTTATGGAGAAGTATAGATCCTGAGCCTATTCAGTATTAAATCCCTCTATCACTTGCATATGTCTTACAGTTGTATGTTTTGCAATATCCCATCCGGCTAAATATTCTTTACTGTTATGACATTCTATAGCTTTTTCAAAGCTTGGAAACTCCCAAACAACAGTTCTTACAAAATCATCTCCCTCAAATGTTTTGTGTTTTCCACCTCTTATAAGCGGAACTCCGCCAAAACTTTTAATAATTGGTGTTACAACTTCTGCATATTTTTTTAAATTGTCTTGATTTTCAACTTTTAGATATAAACTGATCCAATAGCTTTTCATGATTTCTCCCTTTTAAAATATTTTAGTTATGATAGTAAAATTTATGGCAGATAAATTAATTATCACTTTTGATGAGTATAACAAAATTGTTGAGAAATTAGCAATTGAGATACACAAAGAATATAAGCCTACTGTTTTAGTGGGTATAATGAGAGGTGCTGCTCCAATTCTAGATATTCTTTCAAGAATTTTAAAATTACCAATAGCTTATATTGTTATTCAAAGCTATTCAGGAGAGGGTATGGAAGATAAACAAGGACAGCTAATGTTTGCAAGGGAAATTAGCTCTTTAGCAGAAAATAAAGATTACAACAAAGTACTTTTGGTTGATGATCTTTCAGATACAGGTTTGACCCTAAATAAAAGTATAGAGTGGCTTAAAAACTATGGACCTACTAAAGATTATATTAAGGAAGTTAAAACAGCTTGTTTATGGAAAAAGAAATCTTCAACTTTTGAACCAGATTTTTGTCCAGTAAGATTGGATACAGACCCATGGATTGTTCAACCAACTGAACACTATGAAGAATTATCTATAGAAGAAATTATAAAAAGAAATTCATAAATAGGGCTAGATTACTCTAGCCCTATTAAATTTTAAATTAAGCAACTGCAAAACTAATAACACTAAGTATCGCAATAATAAATATTGCTGGTGAAGTAGTTGAGAACTTACCAGTAAATAATTTAATTAAAGCATAAGATACAAAAGCTAAAGCAATACCGTTACTAATACTGTATGTTAGGGGCATCGCAATCATTGCAAGAATTGCTGGGGCAGACTCAGCAATATCATCCCATTCTATATCTGTAATATTTCTTACGAAAAGAACAGAAACAAAAAGTAAAGCCGCACCATCAATTTGCTTTGGTAAGCTAGTTGCAAGTGGAGCAAAGAATATGCACGCTAAGAACAATAATCCGATTACTAGTGATGTCATACCAGTTTTCCCTCCAGCTTTTACACCAGCTCCAGATTCAACATAACTTGTAACCGTTGTAGTTCCCATCATAGCACCAGCAACTGTACCAACACTATCAGCTAACATAGCTTTATTGATATCTTTAACTTTTCCTTGTTTATCAACTTTTCCAGCTACATTCGCGACAGAAGTTAAAGTTCCAGCTGTATCAAAGAAATCTATAAATAATAAAGTAAATATTACTGTAGACATCCCCGCAGTCATTGCAGCAGACAAATCAAAATCAAAAAGATATGTCATTGGTGGTGGAGAACTAGCAATTCCATTAAAGTTTGCAAGTCCAGCAGCCCAAGCAATAATACTGAATACTAAAATGCCTATAATAATATTTCCTTTTATATTCATTTTTTCCATTACGATTATTGCTATGAATGTTGCACAGCCTAACAATACTAAAGGATTGCTAAGATCACCAAGTTTTACAAGTGTAACTGGATCATCAACAACAACTTCCATAATCTGTAATCCAATAATTGCTAAGAATAAACCAATACCTGCTCCAATTCCTAACTTGAGACTTTTTGGTATAGAATTTATCAACCAAGCTCTAATAGGCGTTAGTGATATAATTAAAAACAATACCCCAGCAACTAGAACTGCACCTAAAGCTTCTTGAGGTGTGTATCCCATACCTGCACAAACTCCAAAAGCAACGAAAGCATTGATACCCATTCCTGGTGCAAGTCCAATTGGCCAAGTTTTTCCATAAAAAGCCATTATAAAACATGCAAGTGCTGTTGCTAATATTGTTGCGGTATAAACTGCGCCGAAATCAAAGAAACCTTTTTCGGGTCCGGCAAACTCTCCCGATAAGATAAATGGATTTAAAAACATTATATAAGCCATTGTCAGAAACGTAGTAGTTCCTGCAATTACCTCTGTTTTAAAATCTGTTTTGTGTTTTTTATAATTGAAATAATTTTCAAGCATTTGTCCTCCTAATAATGGACAAATATTTGATTCTATTAATAAATACTTGTTTAAACTTAGCTTTATTCACAAAATACAACTTAGAAGATTATATTTATGCCACATTTACGATGTTATTATTAATCAATGCATAAATTAAAATTATTTTTAATTACATTTATTACGTTTGTCATGGTTGCCGGATGCCAAACAATTAAAGAAAAAACAGATGCAATTGTAGAAAAAGAAAATAAAAAATTAAGCAAATATATCAGTAAGCCTGCAAGCGTTTTGCAAATGGATCTAGGGAAGCCAGATGAAGATTTTAAAAACGCAAAAGGAAATTATGAATTAATTTATAATACAAGAAAATATGGAATTCCTTGTGAGAGAAGATTTGAAATTAATCCTGATAAAATTGTAATTGGATTTGTATCTAACGGTTGCTTTTAAATAAGTGCTTGCGAGGAAATGATCCCCGCAAGTAAGGTAAACTTATTTAATTTCTATAAGTTTCTTTTTTTTGTGTTCTGGAATAATTCTTTCACAAGAAATTGTCAAAAGACCATCTTTCAGCTCAGCACCATTCACTTTTACATCATCAGCTATGGTGAATGATCTTGCAAATTGTCTTTGAGAGATCCCTTTGTGAATAATTTCTCCGTCAACATTGTTTCCTTCTGGTTTATTAACTAATTTAGTTCTTACTGTTAATAAATTATCTTCGAACTCAACCTCAACATCTTTTTTATTAAAACCAGCTAATGCAACTTCAATTGCATAGTTATCCTTTCCAGTTTTTCTAATGTTGTATGGCGGATAATTTGATTGCATGGCCAAATTTCCATTTCCAAGCATATTTTCAAATTGATCAAACATATCGTCAAAACCAATTGAAAAAGGTCTTAGAGAGTTAAAGATAGATAGATCCTTACTTGTCATAATATTCTCCTTTTTTGTTAAGCAAGTTATTTATGTAAGTCCCATTAGGCGACTTACTAATATTATATAGGAATTAGTTTTAATATTTCAAGATTTAGACAATTAAATTTTTTTTGATATTTTTAAAGCAAAAGCATAATCAATTGCAATTTCCTCAATAGCTCCATCTCTTCCAGATTTTCCTCCATGTCCTGCGTTCATTTCTGTTTTTAAAAGAAGTAAATTATTATCAGTTTTGTATTCTCTTAATTTTGCAGTAAACTTTGCAGGTTCATCAAATAAAACTCTATTATCACTCAAACTTGTGGTGATTAGTATATGGGGATAGTCCATTTTTTTAATATTATTATAAGGCGCATAAGAAAATATATAATCAAAATGTTCTTTATTATCTTTAGCGTTTCCAAATTCATCAAACTCTCCGATAGTTAAAGGAAGTGAATGATCAAGATTTGTTGTTAGTGAATCTACAAATGGCACAGCCATAATAATTCCTAGAAATAATTCTGGAGCTTGATTGACAGCAGCGCCCATTAGCAAGCCTCCAGCAGATCCACCCATACCTATTATTTTACCTTTTGATGAATATTTCTCGTCAATCAAGTATTTTGCAGCATAAATATAGTCTTCAAAAGTATTTTTTTTATTAGTAAGTTTTCCTTCTTTCCACCACTTCATTCCTTTTTCCATACCACCTCTAATATGAGCTGTTGCCCAAATGATATCTCGATTGATTAAACTTAATCTAGTGGAAGAAAAATTAGGACTCATTGAACTGCCGTATGAACCGTATCCATAAAGTAATAAGTTGGCTGAGCCATCAATTTTAGTATTTTTATGTCTGGTGATTGTTAAAGGAACCAATCTTCCATCGTGGGATTTATATTCTAATCTTTCAACTATGTAGTCGTTTGGGTTATGCCCTGAAGGTATTTCCTGTTCTTTGACAAGCTTTTTTACTTTGGTTTGTAAATTATATAAATAAACTCTTGATGGAGTTTTTGGAGATGAATAGCCAAGATACACATCGTTAGTATTTCTATCTCTTTGTACTAAAGAAACTCCAGGCACGTAAATATTTTCATCAGAAAATAATAATTCTTCCTCAATCCCTGTTGAAATATTTCTCACAAATAATTTATCTAATGCATTGGAGGTTTCAGATCTAATAATCCAGTTATTTAAAAAAGTTAAACCACCTATTAAAACCTCATCTTTTGCAGATATAAATGTTTTCCATTTTTGATTTTCTAGACTATCTGAAATATCAATTTTAAAATCTTCTGCATCTTTATTAGTGTGATTATAAAACTTTCCATTCCAAGAACTTACAGAGTAAAGGATGCCTTTATCTCTTTTCATTATTAGTTTAGGTTTAGGACTCTTTTCCTCAACACTAAAATAATATTGTTCTGAAGTATTATGATCAGATGTATTAATAAAATAATATTTTTCATCTGAACTTAGGCCAATACCAACAGTGAATGCCTCAGTTTTTTCTTCAAAAATTAACTGATCTTGATCTTTAAAATTTCCAATTTCGTGTCTATAAATTCTTCTTGCACGATGATTTCCATCAAGTTTAGAGTAAAAAATAAATTTGTCATCTAAACTAAAAGTTATTCCCCCTGAAGTTTCTGGAATTTCTTTTGAAATTATTTCGTTGCTTTCAATATCTCTTATATAAATTGTATAATATTCTGAGCCTTTAGTATCTAAGGAATAACCTAAATATTTGTCATTATTGCTTACTTCTAAATCTCCAACTCCAAAATATTCGACACTCAGGTTTTTTTTTTCTTTATCCCCGTTCCATATTTCTTCAATTTTATCTGAATTGATTTTCTTTCGAAGTTTTATTGAATAATTGCCAGTTTTGGTTGTTTTAGTCCAGTATTCATAAGTATGATCTTTGTAGGGGAGTGACTCATCATCTAGTTTTATTCTCCCTTTAATCTCATCAAATAATTTTTTTTGTATAGGTTTTGTGTTTTCTAAATGGTGATCGGTATATTTATTTTCTTCTTCAAGATAATCTTTTACTTCAGGTAATAGTTTATTTTTATCTCTAAGTACCTCTAAAATATTTTTTTGATGTATCCAGCTATAATTATCTTCCCATGTAACATCATGGCATGATTTTAATTCTGGTTTTTTTTTTAGATATGGTATTTTCATTGTTAAGGAAATATATGAATATAATAATTTATACAGTATTAATTTTAATAGCTTTATATTTTTTATTAAGGTTTTTTGCCGCTATAAATTCAAAAAAAATATCACAAAGTCTTAGAATATTATTGTTTATTGGCTTAATAGCCATTGCAATTTTGTTTGCCGTCGCAGGCAAATTTTTATTAACTTTACCTATAACGCTTGCAAGTTTAGCTTTATTAAAACTAAAAGGTTTATCTTTTTTTCAAATTATTTCACTGTTTAGATTAATTCAAACACTGAGAAATTCAGGAAGATTTTCATTCAATAATAATGTCGTATCTAATCCCAACACAATGACTACTTCAGAGGCATACAAAATATTAAATCTTAACCCGTCTGAAAAAATTACAAAAGAAATTGTAAATAAAGCATATATTAAAATACAAAAAAAAATTCATCCTGATATCTCACCCGAAACTTCAAGGCTTTCATCAATAGTTAATGAAGCAAAAGAGATCGTTTTAAAAGATTTATCTTAATTGATTAGGTCTTTACTAAATTTTTTTTTTATATAAATTTTACTTATGAGTAAAATCAACGGTATATACGCGGCCTCAATGTCTATTATTAATGATGATTTAACTTTAGATGTTAAAAAAACAATTCAGCATGCTGAGATGATTATCGACCAAGGTTGTCATGGAGCTGCAATTTTTGGCAGTACAGGACAAGCTCAGTTGATATCAATTAGTGAGAAGATAAATTTATTCAATCAATTGTCCACAAGCAAATATAAAGAAAAATATATAATTGGAACTGGTTTAAATTCTTTAAGTGAAACTATAAATTTGATGAGCGTAGCCAGGTCTTTGAATTTTAAAAAATTTTTAATTATGCCACCAGCATTTTATAAATATTCAGATCGTGATGTTATTAACTTTTATTCAAAAATTATTGATGCACACCCAGAGTGTGAAATAGTGCTTTATAATTTTGAAAAATTGTGTGGATACAAGTTTACTGTGGAGTGCGTTAAGGAATTGGTAAGATTATTTCCTAAACAAATTATTGGTGTTAAAGATAGTTCATATAATCTTTTTGAAAATCTAAAAATTGATAATTTTTCAGTTTTGCCAGGATCTGAATCTAAACTATTGAAAGGTTTAGAGCTTGGGTGCTCTGGAATAATTACAGCCACTTGTAATGTGACCTCGGCATTAGCAAGAAAAGTTTATAATGACTTTCTTGATAAAAAAGAACAAACAGTTAATCAAAAACTTTGTGATGTTAGAAGCGCATTCGAAAAATATAATTTGATATCTGGACTCCATGCTTTTTATTCAAAAAATAATTTAATTTATAAAAATATTTTACCACCGTTATCAATTTTAGACTCTAATGAAGAAAAGGAGCTAATTGATAGTTTAGAAAAATTAAATTTTTCTATCAAATCAACTATGGCTGCTTGAAATGCAATTAGCTAGGTTTCTTAATAGTGTATTTAAGAAAGATGGTTTTATTTTGGAAGATGCCCATTCAAAAAATTATATCATTGGGCTACCTGAGAGCGATAAGCCTATTAAGGTTAAAATTTTAGATAAAAAACTTCATTATAAATTATTATTTCAGCCAGATTTATACTTTGGTGAAGCCTACACCAATGGAGATATAACTATAGAAAATGGAAGTTTAAGTGATTTTTTAGATTTAGCTCTAATGAATTTTGGAAGAAATGAGCTTAATTTTTTTAGTTATTTAATTAATAGATTGAGGGGATCTTATAGATTCTTAACTAACTTTAATTTTATTAAAAAATCTAAAATGAATGTATCGCATCATTATGATATTTCAGACGATCTTTATGATTTATTTTTAGATCCTAAAAGGCAGTATTCGTGTGCATATTTTAAAAATGAGAATGACACACTTGAAGAAGCTCAAAATAATAAAATTAAACACATAATTAAAAAATTAAATATAAAACCAGGTCAGAAAGTTTTAGATATAGGTTGTGGCTGGGGGTCTTTAGCTATTGACATTGCTAAAACTGCTAATTGTAATGTTACAGGGATAACTCTGTCTGAAAATCAATTGAATTATTGTAATAAAAAAGCAAAAAAACTTAATTTAGAACACCAGATAACATTTAAGTTAATAGATTACCGACAGCTCAATGAAAAATTTGATAGAATCGTAAGTGTTGGAATGTTTGAGCATGTTGGGAGGAAGTTTTATAAGAAATTCTTTAAACAATTAGATAAATTACTAGCAGATGATGGGATATCTTTAGTTCATACAATAGGATCAGTAAATCCACCTAGGGACCCACATCCATGGATAACAAAATATATTTTTCCAGGGGGGTACACTCCAAGTTTAAGCGAAGTGACCACTCCAATCGAAAAAGCTGGGTTAATTGTTTCTGATATCGAAGTTTTAAGACTTCATTATTCTCACACATTAAGACATTGGAAAGAAAATTGTAATAAAAACAAAGATAAAATTATTCAAATGTTTGATGAAAAGTTTTTTAGAATGTGGGAGTTTTATTTGGCGGGTTGTGAAATGGCATTTAAGTGGGGAGATCAGGTTGTATATCAATTTCAACTTACAAAAAATTATACTTCTACTCCAGTAACAAGAGACTATATTTATCAATAAATTATTGATAGAAGCAACAATCTTTTGAAATGAAAAAAATAAAAAAAAAATCAAAAAAAAATAAAACTAAAGTAAAAAAAAAAGTTAAGAAAAAAAATAAATTTATCTTTAAAAAAGTAAAAAAGATAAAGTCAAAAACTAAGACTCAAAATAAAAATAAAACAAAAAAAAAAATTAAAAATAAAAGAATATCAAAAAAACAGAATTTCATTTTGAAAATAATAAATTTTCAAAATTCTTTAAAACCCCAAATAAAATTTAAAATTAATTTTAGTGTCGAAAAATATATCCAAGCTTTCTTTGATAAAATAGCTAATACAATTTTTGAATATAAAGAAGCCAAAAAAGATGAAGCAAGAAGACTAAAACTAGAAAAATTAGAAAACGAAAGACAGGAAAAAATTAATCTTGAAAATGAAAGACAAAAACAAAAAGAATTAAAAATTAAGCTTCAAGAACAGTCTTTAAGAGATGAAGTAAAATTAGACAGACTAAGAGCGAAGGATATAAAAATTTTCCTTAGAAAAGAACAAGCTTTATTGAGAATAGAGCAAGCTGAAAAACAAAAACAATTTTTAAAACAATTAAGATTAGAAAAACAAATCGAAAAATTTAGAATTAGAGAAGTTAAAGAATTAGAAAAACTTGAAAAGATATCTCTTAGAGAAAAAAGAGATGATTATGCTGGTCTTCAACAGCGGATAGAAAAACTAAAAGAAAAATATAGAATAATTAGAGACCAAAAAATAAAAGAGAGAGTAGAGGCCCTTGGAGTTAAATTACAAGGTGATGAAGATAGAGAAACGCTTTTACAAAAAGAAAAAGAATACACTATAGCAAGGCAAAAAATTGAATTTGCACTTGAAAGCTTCTATCGAAGTGCAAGTAGTTTAGTGTTTCAGTTAAATAAAAGACATATCACAAGGCACATGTCTATTTTTAGATGTATCGATAAAAGATTTGAAACAGGAGAGATTTTTGTAAAATGGGATGAGTCTTCTGATGAAGAGTGGTTATTATTAATTTATATTAAAAATAATTCTCCAGATGAGGGAATAGTTATCGAAGATAAGACAAACCCTGAAAAAAATATTTCTCATGAATTTAAAAATAATGAAATATTTAAAGCATCAGACACAATGGTTGACTCTCTTACACAGCTTATTGCTAGAAAAAGGTCTAAAAATAGCAATTAAATTATCTTAATTAATTAGGTAATATAACTTTTATGTTTTTTGGAACAATTACAATGGTAATTTTGTACCTAATCTTAAGGTATATTCTTGCTTGGATAACATATTTTAATAATTTTGATCCAAGACTTGGAAATTCTACATGGCGTTGGAGTTATGATTATCATGTGGTTGGCGACAGAGATATTTCAGACCTAGATGATAAAGATTTTGTAAGACTAAGAAGAAAAAAAAATAAGATTATTAGCCTAATGTATTCTGTAGTAATGATTATGTTTATTGCCTCAATGTCTTTGTTAAGTAAAATTTTATTATTTTTTACAAGCTAATTATTTAGTTGCTTTTTATTTTTTAAATATAAAAAATAGGCAATAATTTCATAAGTAAATTTAAAAATTTGAAAAATTATTGGAAGCTTAAAGAATTTATACAAAAATTTATATTTTGGAATTTTTTTCCAAACAAAAAGAAAAGCTTCTGCTCCCTCAATAACTCTATTCCCATCTTTAACATGCAATCTTCTTAAAAGCTCTTTATCTTTTTTAGATGTTTCTTTTTCAGCATTTGAATTATTGGTAATATCAATCCAATCAATTTCGTCAATCCCCTCTTTTTTGTATAGATTAATTTCAGATCGACAAATTTTACATGAATTATTGAAATAAACTTTCATTGTTATACATTACATCTGGGATTAAATATTGTACATGCGTAAAATCATCCATTGAAAATTGCATACAAATAACTATGTAATGTCTATGAGCAATTTTTTTGACAAATCAGACTTAACCAGAAAAGATGTAGACGAGATTGTATCTGAAACATTAAGAAATTGTAATGATGGAGAAATATATTTTGAAAATTCAAAGTCAGAGTCAATTCTATTAGATGATAATAAGATTAAAAGTTCAAATTATAGTTCTGATCTTGGTTTTGGATTCAGAGCAGTTTCTGATGAGGTAGTTGCTTATTCTCACTCAAATGAAATATCAAAAGAAGCATTAAACGATTCAGCAAAAAATTTAAAATCTACTCTTAAATCAATTAAAGGAACTTATAATCATGAAATACCAAAAAGTAATAATAAATTTTATGATGATATTAACCCTATCGAGCAAAAAACGTTAGATTCAAAACTGGAAGTTTTAAATAATGTAAATGACTATTTACGAAAAAAAGATTCAACTGTAAAGCAGGTTACTGCTAGTTTTAGTGGAGAGCAAAAATCTATTGAAATAATTCGATCCGGTGGTGAAGCTTTAACAGACGTTCGTCCTTTAATTAGATTTAACGTCTCAGTAATGCTTGAAAAAAATGGAAGAAAAGAAACAGGTGTTTATGGGATAGGGGGAAGACAGTCTTATGATGAGTATTTAAAAAATGACAACTGGAAAAATGTTTGTGAGGAAGCATTAAGAATTGCATCAGTTAATTTAGATAGTAAACCAGCCCCTGCAGGTGAAATGAAAGTTGTTTTAGGCCCAGGTTGGCCTGCTATATTAATTCATGAGGCTATTGGCCATGGATTAGAGGGCGATTTTAATAGGAAAAAAACATCTGCATTTCATGATTTGATGGGTCAAAAAGTTGCCAGCGAAGGAGTTACAATTGTTGATGATGGGACTATTGATAAAAGAAGAGGTAGTTTAACTATTGATGATGAAGGAACTCCTACAGAAAGAACAGTTTTAATTGAGAATGGGATTTTAAAAAATTTCATGCAAGACAGATTGAATGCAAGGTTAATGAAAACTAGATCTACAGGTAGTGGAAGGAGAGAAAGTTACAAACACATTGTGTTGCCAAGAATGAGAAACACAATGATGTTGAGTGGAAAGCAAACTCAAGATGAAATGATTAAGTCAGTTGATAAGGGAATATTTGCAGTTAGTTTTGGAGGAGGACAAGTAGACATTACATCGGGTAAATTTGTTTTTAATTGCACCGAAGCTTATGAAATAATTAATGGTAAGATTGGCTCACCAATTAAAGGTGCAACCTTGATAGGAGATGGCCCTTCAATTTTAAAAGAAGTATCAATGATTGGAAACGATATGATGATGGATCCGGGTATTGGAACTTGCGGTAAAGCGGGTCAAGGTGTGCCTGTTGGAGTTGCCCAACCTTCAATATTAATTGATAAAATGACTGTTGGTGGAACAAAACTGTAATATAATGATCAAAGATGAAGATTACCTAAAATCAAAGGCCTCCTACTGTATAGATCTAGCCAAAAAACTTGGAGCAACAGATGTATGTGTAAATGTTGGAAATTCAATTTCTGAGACAGTAAGCTTTAGAAATAAAATTTTAGATGAATCTAACAGATCTGATAGTTTAGCAATAAGCATAGAGACTTATTTAGGTAAAAAAAAATCATCAATATCTTCCTCAAATTTATTAGATGAAAACTTAAAAACATTAATCGAAAAATGTTGTGAAACTACAAAAATTACTCCTGATGATGAATTTAATTCTCTTCCAGATAAAGAATTATTAGCAAAAAATATTAAAGATCTAAATTTGTATGATCCATCTCATATAGAAAATGATAAAAAAATAGATTATCTGAAAGAGTTAGAAGAAATAGCTTCAATTGATAAAAAAATTATAAATACAGAGTCAGGTTTTACAGAAAATAAATCAAACTTTATTTTAGCTAATAGTGATGGTTTTTGTAATGGGTATAAATCATCTTCATTTACTGCTTCTTGCGTTACTGTCGCAAAAAATGAAAATAGCATGGAAAGAGATTATGAATTTACAAGTAAATGTCACTTAAATGATATTTCTAATCCATCTGAGCTTGGAAGAAATGCGGCTGAGCAAACTATAAAAAAACTTAATCCTAAAAAAATTGGTAGTAATAAACTAAGTATTATTTTTGATAGAAGAATTTCAAAAGGATTTCTTGGCTCTTTTGCAGGAGCTATTTCAGCTTCTTCTATAGCAAGGGGAACATCGTTCCTTAAAGACAAATTAAACCAACCAATTTTTTCAAATTCAATTAATGTTATTGATAAACCTGATCTAATTAAGGGTATGGGTTCAAAGTGTTTTGATTCTGAAGGAGTTAAAACAGATACATTAAAATTAGTAAATGATGGAGTTTTAAATAATTACTTAGTGGATACCTACAATGGAAAAAAATTGAACTTAAAATCAAATGGAAGAAGTGGTGGAAGCACCAATCTTTATTTTGAAAACGGAAGTGTCAATTATGATGATTTGCTAAAAAGTCATTCTAAAATTTTATACGTAACTGAAACTATAGGCCACGGAACAAATCTTGTAACAGGCGATTACTCAGTAGGTGCCACAGGTTTTTTAATTGAGAATGGAGAATTTAAGTATCCAGTAAATGAAATAACAATAGCAGGAAACTTTAATGAAATGTTCAAAAAAATTACACTGGCAAATGATTTAGAATTTAAATACTCAGTTAATTCACCTACCATGATGATTGATGATATGACCGTTGCTGGTAAATGAACAGATATTGTGTAATTGGCTCAGGAATATCGGGTGCAACTATTGCTAACCTTTTAAGTAGAAAATATTCTGTTGATTTATTTGATAAAGCCAGAGGGCCAGGTGGTAGGTCTTCTTTTAAAAGATTAAATAAAACAAAAGGATTTGATCATGGTACACAATATATTTCACCTAAAAGCTCAGCTTTTAAAAAATTTATCAACATTTTGGTAAAAAAAAAAATTTTAAAAAAATGGGGTGGCAATCATCTATTTCTAAATAAAGTTAAAAAAGAAAATAAAAATCATTTAAAAATTATAGGTAAAAAAGGAAATAACGATATTAGCAAATATCTTTTAAAAAATATCCAATGTTATTTTCAAAAAGAATTAAAAAAAATTGACTATAAGGAAAAAAAATGGGTTCTTACTTTTTCTGATGGAAATAAAAAAATTTATGAAAACCTAATTTTAACTTTTCCATTTGCTCAATTATCAAAGTTGTCAAAAAAATTTATAAAAGCTCCATTCATCAAAACGAAAGTTAAAATGGATGCTAATATTACAGTTATGCTAGTAATAAAAAAAACGAGTAAAAATGTGAGTAGCTATTTATTTGATGATGAGATTTTGGGTTGGGCAGCAAAAGAAAATAGTAAAAAGAGATTTAAAAGTAATCAAGATTTATGGACTTTACAAAGTACTCACAATTGGGCAAATAAGATGATCAATAAAAATAGAGAAAACAAAAATATAAATTCTAAAATTCTTATTAATCATTTTTTTAAGCTCACAGGTATTAAAAAAACTAAAGTATTATTTTCACTTAATCATGGATGGAAGTATTCATCAAATTCAAATCCTCTAAATATAAAAAGTTATTGGAATTCTTCATTAAATCTAGGGGTATGTGCAGATTGGTTTGCGGGACCAAGACTCGAAGCAGGCTGGATAAGTGCTAATGATCTTTACAAAAAAATTGTTAAATAAATTTATTCAAATTTTTTAACTTTATATTCCCAATTTCCCATTCGAGAATAGGCAACTTTAAGAATTAAAGCATTTTTTTTATCAAACCAAATATCAAAATTTAATCTCTTATCTTTGGGAATAGACATGTCTTTTGAAGTTAATTTAAAGTGCTCTACTTCATACATATTTCCATATAATTTAATTTTTTCTTTACCAATAAAAGTAACTATTTGTTCTTTAATGCTTCCAGAAACTGGACTTATTTGAGAGTTTGTTTGTAGAATTTTGTGACTCCACCAATTTCCAATTACACTATCTATTGATGCGCTGCCTATAAATGATGAGCCTTTAATATCGTATCTATTTTCTTTTTCATTTAAGCTTAATTGAACATATTTATCTTTTTCATTTTGACGTGTCTTTGAGTTAAAAGAAATCAATTTATCTTTAGTATATTTTTCCTCTCCAAAACTTTCAATTTCAAAAATAGTTGCTCCAAATAATTTAACAGTAAATTTTAATTGATTGGTGACAGTTGTATTATCTAAATCTTTTTTAAAAAAATAGTAATTGTAGCCAATAACTTCACCATCCCTTAAAATTTCCATTTCTATTTTATTGAACTTATTGTAATGAGCCATATGAGCATTACTATTAAACGAATAGATTATAAGAAAAATTAAGAGTAAAAATTTTTTCATAAAAATATCATTTTAATAGACTTTGAAGTTAAAAGAAATAATTTATTAAATAATGTTTTTAAAAATTAAAAATATTCCAAGTGTATCATGGAGCTCAGTTAAACCGCTTAATTTAAAACCAAAGATATCTACGTCTTTTTTTCTTTGTTTTGGACTAACTTTGTTTGGTTTAGGTGAAGGCTTGTTAATTGTTTCTGCTTCGGGTGCATCTCCAT
>Ga0233444_10001941_pt1 | contig 22441 bp, 22 predicted proteins | sample SI_124_October20_6_FD_182792 | JGI IMG/M metagenome (GOLD analysis project Ga0233444, IMG submission 182792) | Seawater microbial communities from Saanich Inlet, British Columbia, Canada - SI_124_October2016_10_MG | ecosystem: Environmental > Aquatic > Marine > Inlet | place: Canada: British... | reverse complement strand
TAAATTAGATTTGTTAGTCATCTCTATAGAATTAGACAAAAATAAGCTCATCTATTAGAAATGCAATTTTTTTTATTTTTATACATTAATTTTTTTTCATGGCAGGACATAGTAAGTGGGCAAATATTAAGCATAGAAAAGCTGCTCAAGACAGTAAAAGAGCTAAAGTTTTTACTCGTGCAATAAAAGAAATAACTATTGCAGCACGTGATGGAGGTGGAGAATTAGACACCAATCCATCCTTAAGACTTGCAGTTCAAAATGCGAAAGGCGCCAATATGCCGAAAGACACCATAGAAAGAGCTATTAAAAAAGGGGTTGGAGGAGAAGGAGCTAATTTAGTAGAAATAACTTTTGAAGGATATGCCTCTAACGGAATTGCGGTATTTGTTGAGGCAACTACAGACAATAACAACAGAACTGTTGCCTCTGTAAGATCCATTTTTAATAAGTATGGCGGTAATTTGGGGACTAATGGATCCTTGGGATTTTTATTTGAAAGAAAAGGGATTTTCACTTTAAAAAGAGAAAGTTTAATAGTAGAAGATTTAGAGGAAGTAGAGATGGAGCTCATAGACTATGGTTTGGAAGAATTAACAGAAGTTTATCAAGATGTAATTATTCAAACATCTTTTGATGAGTATGGAAAAATGCAAGCGATTTTAGATGAAAAAAATGGGTAGTAAATAATTCTGAACTTCAAAGAGTCCCTGTCGATACCATTACCCTAGATTTAGAAAGTGCTCAAAAAGTAATGAAGTTAATTGATAAGATGGAGGAAGACGATGACGTCAACGCTGTTTATCACAATCTTGAAATCACAGAAGAATTAATAAATGCTATTTAATTCTTTTTAATAAGCTCTATCCAAAACTCATATTCTTTTCTTGGTAAGGAAGAAAGTAAGGAATTTTCAAATTTTTTAAAATTAAATTTACTGTTGAATAATTCTCTGTATTCTTTTTCAGTTCCTCCAAAAGGAGGCCCGTTTGTGTCAAATTCTCTATTGAAAAGTAATCCGATTATTTTCCCATTTTCTTTTAAAATTTCGTTAGTTTTTTCCGTATAATTTGCTCTTAAGGTTGGATCAATTGCGCAAAAAAAAGTTTGTTCAATTATCACATCAAAAAACAATGGAGTTTTAAGTGAAAAAAAATCACCTATTAAAATTTGATCTTTTGGGAATAGAGGGCAGATTTCTTTGAATAAGTCTGCAGCCCTACTTGATAAATCCATATAAAAAATATTTTTAAAACCCTTTTCAAAGCCATATTTTACTTCATGGCCTTTGCCCGCACCAGGAATTAAAACATTAATTTTTTTATTTTCTTGATTGTCAAACCACTTTTTAATTGGATTAGATATTTCACCTAAGTCCCACCCAGTTTGATGGTTTTGGTAGCGAAGATTCCAAAAAGAATTATCTAGTTTATTCTCTTTCATTGATATCCCCTTTTTCAGAAAGTAAAATAGCTAAGGGTCTAGTGTATTCAATTTCTGAAAGGATTATTATAATTACAACTGTAAAAGGAACGCTGACTATCATTCCGGTGGTTCCCCATATTAACCCCCAAAACATTAAGGATAGAATGCTCACTAAAGGACTTATGTTCATAGAGTTCCCCATCCACTTTGGTTCTATAAAGTTTCCAATAATAACTTGGATAAAACCTACTACAAAAAGAATTATTAGAGCAATAGAAAAATCACCAAATTGTAATAAAGAAAAAACAACAGGGAATAATGTTGCTAATAAAGAACCAATGGTGGGAATGAAGTTTAAGAGAAATATTAGAAATGCCCAAAATATTGCAAAATTAAGATCACAAAAATAGAAGACTAGAAAACTCAACAGTCCGGTGATAAAGCTAGACATTGTTTTAATCCCTAAGTATTTAGCTACCGACCATTCTATTTTATTAAGTGTGCTGTTTAGACCATGATAATCGGAGCTAGATTCTGATAGAAATTGCTTTAGTTTGTGGGAAAAGTTGGTTTCCTCTAAAAATATAAATATCGTAAATATTAGTATCATTAATGTACTACTTATGATTTTAGATACTGCGTCAAAAAGCATTTCTGCCATTCCAGTAAGACTTATTTCAGTATACTGAGTCTCTATATAGGATTGTAGATCAATGTTTAATTTATCATTAACAAGATTTATTATTGCTGTTATATTGTTGTTATAATTGTGGTGAGAATCTATAATTGATTTAAAACTAGATAAGATTAGTTGGCTGAAAAAGTATAGAATAGAAAAAATAAAAACAGTTGTTATAATCGTTTTTAATTTACCAGGAACCACCTTTCCATAAATAGGAAATTTCTGTGATACTGTAGTAAAAACTCTAATGGTAAACCATAAAAGAAGAGCAAAAATAAATGGGACTAATATATATTGCCCATAAATTAAAACAGTTATCACGCCAGCAAAACCAACCACATATTTTGAGAAAGTGTTCAAATTAAATAATTTTTGATTTAATAATCTCTTAAATATATTAAATCTACAATTTAAGATACAAAAAAAGGCCTGATTTTAATCAGGCCTTTGGTATTATTAAGATTAAAAAATCTATTTAATAATCTGTAATTTTTTAGTAGTAATAGATTCTCCAACTGATAATACAAGATTGTAAATTCCATTATTTAATGTAGTTACATCAATATTATAATAATCAAAATTTGAAGCTGAAGTATGATTTCCAGTAAATACTAACTCTCCTAGTAAGTTGTACAAATCGATTTTTACATCAGAACCCTCAAGTCCTTCAAAAGCTACAGTAGCTGTATTATCTGCTGGATTTGGGAACAACATTAATTTTGTTGTACTTAACTCTTCAACATTAGTTGCACTAATTGTAGAGACCGTAGACTGAATAACTTCTTTTGTAGCATCATCCTGAATCCAAGTTACAACTCCTAAATTATTGAAATCTTCAATGGAGTGTTGAGTTGCGTGATCTATTGGACTATTAGCATTTGGAGGAAGTACATAATTCCCTGCGAAAGTATGTGAGAAATTCTCCGTTACTGAATTTCCTGTTTGAAGTGTTCCTAAATTAAATCCTTGTGAACTAGGAACCATTTTTTTCATCACATTTCCAAATTCAGTTTCACCATTACTTCCAACGTTGTTAAAAGTTTTTATTTCATAGATAGCAGTGTAAATAGTTAAATTACTATTGAAATCTCCTAAAGCATCTATGTTTACTGTAATATCCACAGTTTGTCCTGTCACAGTGAAGAAAGAAGACATCTCTAGAAATGCAGGTTCCGCTAGAACAGCATCAATTTGTGAATTTGCTAAAGATGATGAATTCCCTTGCCAATCATTTCCATCCAAAATAAAATCTGGCACAGCGTTAACTCCGTAGTAAGTACGTCTATCACCACCTTCATCAGTATAATATGGATCACCAGAACCTGGCCAAGACATCTGGTATTTAAGTAATGAATATTGATCATCAGCATACCCAGTTAATACACTAGCCACATTTACGTTTCCAGCAACACATGGGCCACAAGTAGAACTAGTAAACGATTCTAACATAGGTCTTCTAATAGTTGCATTGTCGTAAACTGTAACTGTTCCTGAAACCATATCGTTGGAAGTATTCATATCAGTTGCACCATTTATGTTGGTTGCCCAAACTGCAATTACATAACTCCCAGCAGCTGCAGGTGACCAAGTTGTCCCGTGGCTAAAATCATAATAATTTCCGGTTGCTAAGTTCAATCCAGATACTGATTCAGTAACTGTCGCACCACCATCAATAGTATAATTTACATCCATAGTTGTTACTGTACTAGTCCCCATATTTTGAAGTTTTCCAGAAACAGTAACAGGACCATTAGCTAAAATTATAGTTGGTGGTGTTGTCATAGAAATTCCAGAAACATCTAAAGCAACTGATTCACTAATTTCAAAGTTATCTATTGCAATATCTGATGTCCAGGCTTGCCCATTGTCGTCACCAACAATGGCAATAACTTTAAACATAACAGTATCAGAAAAACCGGATAAACTAACAATCTCAAAATTCCACTGATCTCCTTGGTCTCCAGATTTTGTAAAAACATTAGAATAGGTTGCTCCACCATCGTTTGATGCATCAACTCTAAGCGTACCTATTGCACCTCCATACATATGAGAGTAGAAAGTTAATTTTGGACTAGTCATTGAAGTTAAATCAAGAGCTGGAGAGTTCAAAATTGCACTATCACCAAGAACTCTAGGAAGAGATGTTTCAATAAACATGTAACTTCCACCTGTAGTAATATCATCTGAAGGACCTGTCCCTGTAGAAGGAGTTGCTCCTGAGACTTGGCTCCAATCAAAAACATCATTAGATGATTCTAACCAACAAGAAGGTGTACCATCAAAATTCTCTAAATATGGTGCAGAAACAACAGCGCAAAATTGAATTGTTTGAGCTGTTACAGGTCCTACCCAATTACTTACTCCGTTTGTTGCTCCACAATCACCTTGCACATAAAAATCGTAGCTAGTACTACTACTCAACCCAGTTATAGTATAAGACGAATTACTGGTTGTTAAAGAAGTACCAGTTCCCAATGTAAATCCAGCAGCACCATATTCTATATTGTAAGATGTTGAATTTGCACCACCTGGAGTCCATGATAAATCAATACTTGAGGATGTTGAAGCTAATCCAGCTGTAAGCGCTGTTAGGTCAAGACAATTTGAGTTTTGCGTACAAGTAGCATTAGAAACTCCTGTCCAAACAGAATAAGAGTTGCCAGTATTGGTTGCATATGGACCATAACTTCCAACAGAAGATCCATCGGGAGCAGTTATTTGAAATGTTATTTCAGTATCCCAAGTTCCAGAGTTGAAATAGAATTCAACATTATCTCCACTGTAAGTAGAATAGCTAGCTGTTGCAGCAGTTGCATCTAAAGTAGTAACCGTAAAACTAGTCATTACAACTCCGTTGATTAACATATCAATAGATGCACCGTTCCATCCATCTCCATAAGAATCTTGCATATCTACAACATAGTCACACTGAGCCTTAGCGAAAAATATCGTTATTAAAAACGATAATAATAGAGTAATTTTTTTCATAGTCATTTATAATTTAATTGTTCGACAATTTACTTAAAAATTGGTTAAAATAGCTTTTCGTAATACTTTTAAGTAAAATGTTTAAACAAAACAGCTGCCAACTAAGTAATTTAAATAGTTGAAAGAGAAATTCTCTCTATTTAATATAACTTATAGTTTTAAAATAAAATCTATAATATTTATAATAACAAAAAAAAGTGACTCCGGAAGGATTCGAACCCTCAACCCTCAGAGCCGAAATCTGATATTCTATCCAGTTGAACTACGGAGCCATTTTGAACAAAAATAGTTTTTTTGCAATAATTATTTTAATAATTAGTTAGTTTGCATATTATGAGATGGGTTAAGTATACTTTATTTTTTTTAAATAACTTTTTATTATTAGTTAATGCACAAGATTTTTCTGTAGGAACATGGAGAGATCATTTGCCATATTCAGAATTTAATCAAATAGTAGAAGTAGGAAACTTTTTTTACGCAGCTTCCCCATATTCTCTTCTTGAATTTGACAATTCTAATAATGAAATAACCAAATTGAGTACAGTAAATGGATTAAGCGAAATTGGAATCTCTTGTATTGCAGCTAATAATTCTCACCAGTCTTTACTGATAGCTTACAACTCTAGCAATTTAGATTTGATTAAAAATGGAGAAATAACCAATATATCGTCGATTTTCAACAGCTCTATAATAGGGGATAAAAGCATATATAGTCTATACAGTCATAGTAAGTATATTTATGCATGTACAGGGTTTGGTATTGTTGTAATAGATATAGAAAGGAAAGAAATTAAAGACACTTATATTCTAGGAAACAACAACTCTCAAATAAAAGTTAAGGATCTTCATATTTCACAGGACACCATTTATGCTCTTACTGAAAACGAGATTAAGTACGCTGCACTGAATAATGCATTTTTGTCTAATCCAAGCGTTTGGGATTCGCATTTACTTCCACAAGGAACAGAAATCAACAATCTTGAGTCTTTTTCGGATGACTTTTTTGCATTTGGCAACTCAAATATTGTCTTTAAATATTCAAATAACCGTTGGGACACAATTATTTATCAACCCAACGAATTGCTAAGAAACTTTAAGGTTAGTGATATGGACCTAATTACTTGTACAGAATCTTATGCGACCATTTACAATCAAAACTTAGATACTTTAGACTTTCTATATGCTTACAATGGCAATACTGAAATATCGCCCAACGATATTATTTATAGTAATGGATATTATTGGATAGCAGACGACTCCAAAGGATTTGTGAGGGTTAAAAATAATTTCTCATCCGAAAAAATTGGCCAAGGAGGACCTTTTAACAATGAATGTTTTCATTTGTCATCTAATGGGGAAAATTTATATGTTGCTGCTGGAACACCAGACGGTTCTAATTGGAATAAAACTTTTAATTGGCACGGAGTTTTCCAATTTAATAATTTCTGGAGTTTTTATAACCAGACTAATATTCCACAAATGTTTCAAGAAATAGATACCATTTCAGACATAGTATGGACTACACCAAACCCCAATAATGAAAATAAATTTTTAGCTTCTTCTCTGGGGGGGGGGCTTTTAAGTTTTAATGGTAATCAAATTGAGGAAAGGTTTTCTTTTCATAATTCATCTTTGCAAACAAGAATTGGTCAAAACGGCAACAACGTTTATGTAGCAGGATCCTGCTATGACAATTTAGAAAACCTATGGGTGGCAAATTCATTTGTCACCTCACCATTATCTGTTAAGACGCCAGAAGGAATTTGGAAATCTTTCTATTGTGGAGCACTGGCATCTAACCAACTTTGTACAGACTTAGTTGTAGACAACCAGTATGGATATATTTGGATGGTTATCAAAGGGGTTGGAATATTGGTATACGATTTTAACCTCACACCGCTTGATGAAAGTGACGATCAGTATAAAATTATTGGAACCAGCACTGGTTCAGGTTCCTTACCAAGCAGCTATGTAAATACTTTAGCTATAGATAACGATGGTGAAATATGGATAGGAACAGATAAAGGTCCTGTTGTTTTTTACAGTTCTTATTCAATAATGAATGAACCTAGCTATGATGCTCAAAGTATTTTAATTGAGCAAGATGGGACTTTGCAGTACCTTTTGGAGAATGAAATAATAAAAGATATTGCAGTAGATGGAGCCAATAGGAAATGGATGGCGACTCAAGGAGGCGGACTTTTCTTACTTTCCAAAGAGGGAACAGAGACTATTTATTCTTTTTCAGAAACCAATAGTCCACTATTCAGTGACAAAGTAAATTCATTGGCAATAAACCAAGTTTCCGGAGAAGTTTTCATAGCTACTGATAAGGGAATTCTTGGTTTTAAATCTACAGCTACATCTCCAGCGAATGAATTTAGAGACTTAGTAGTTTATCCAAACCCTGTTAGACCAGAATATCAAGGAAATATTGCTGTAAAGGGGATGATGAATAATTCTGAGGTTAAAATTATAGACGCAAGTGGAATTCATATTAGAACCATTTTCTCTAACGGCGGACAAGCGGTTTGGGACGGACTAGACAAAAACAATCAATTGGTAGGAAGTGGTGTATATTATTTTTTAGCTACGTCAGAAGATGGGTATTCTAAATCCAAATCCAAAATTCTTATAATTAGATAGTTTTTATCTCCAATTTGTGAATATCTATCTTAGCGAAAGAATATAATTGCAGTCTTTAAATTTAATTTTATAAAATGATATGGCTAGATATTGTTTTATTGGCTCCGTTAATGTGGGGAGCATATACAGGATTTAAAAAAGGTCTTATTGCCCAGATTCTTGGAATAACAAGTCTCCTAGTTGGAGTATGGATAGGAACGCATCACCAAGAACTAATAGAGTTCTTAATTATTGATAAAGTGCAAGAAAAATACTTATCTATTGCTTGTTTTATTATTTTATTTTTTGGAATTGTTATTATAGGGGCAATTATTGTAAAAATATCTGAAAAATTCATCAATTTCATTCAACTAAAACTATTAAATAAAATAGCAGGAATTGTTCTTGGAGTTATAAAAATTCTTTCTTTTTTGGTAGTAGTTGTTTTTATGATTGAAAGCTGGGACATTAATAGTTTTATAATTAAAAGAGATACTAAAGAAGGATCTATTGCTTACCCAATATTTAAAAACATTGGAAATATGGTTCTGCCAACTCTAAAGGATAAAAATATTTTAGATAGTTTACCAGACCCAAATAAACTGGTTATCTAAATTAAAGTTTAACTATATTTGGAGAGTGTATTTTTCAGATTTTTCAGGGCAAGACTCTACTAAAACTCAATTATTAGATTTATTTAAATCTGAAAGAGTTCCACACGCCTTGCTATTGAATGGAGGGGAGGGTTGTGGACACTTGCAATTGGCACTATCTTTTTCTTCTTTACTTCTTTGTCAAGATCCAATGCCATTAGACGCCTGTAAAAAGTGTTCGTCCTGTAAAATGTTTGAAAAACACCAACACCCAGATTTACATTTTTCTTACCCAATTCACCTTTCAAAAACTGAGCATTCTGAAACATCTGACGATCAAAGATCTTTTTTCTTAGAGGCATTAGAAAAGTACAAATGTTTGGGAAAAAAAACTTGGTACTCTAAAATGGGCAACGAGAACAAGCAAGGGGTAATTGGGGTTAAAGAAAGTCAATCTATATTAACTAAAATCAGCCTTAAATCTTTTTTTGGAAATGCCAAGATTCTTGTAATGTGGATGCCAGAGCTTATGAATATTCAAGCCGCTAATAAGCTATTAAAGCTAATTGAGGAACCACCAGAAAACACTTATTTTATTTTTGTGTCTAACAACCAATCAAAAATACTACCTACAATTAATTCAAGACTTCAGAGTATTAACGTACCTAGACTAAAAGATGAAAATATTTCTGCTTTTTTAGAAGAAAGATTTCAAATAGAACCTTCTTCTGCAAAAAATATTGCTAAGATTTCCAAAGGCAACCTAAACAAGGCCATAACTACTCACTTAGATGCTGGTGTTTCAGAAATGAACAGATCTCTTTTTGTTAACTGGATGAGGCTTTGTTATTCAAGAAATATTGCAGATACTATTGATTGGGTAAATGAATTTTCTAAAATAGGTAGAGAGCAGATAAAAGATTTTATAATTTATTCATTGGAAATGTATAGACAATGCATAATGGGGAATTACAATATGCAAATAGAAGGTGTTAGTGAAAGCGAGAGAAGTTTTTTAGAGAAATTTAAACCATTTGTAAATCACCAAAATATTTCTGAAATTAATTCCATAATGAATGATGCTTATTACCACATGGAGAGGAATGCAAATCCTAAAATATTAATGCTTGATGTTTCTATAAAGCTCTACAAACTTTTGAGAACTAAATAATATCTTTTTTAATGAAATTAAAATCTTTTTTAAAAATTGCAATCTTTGGTCTTCTTATAAGTTGCAGTGATGAAAATATAATTTTTAACGATTATGTTGATATTGAAAATAATCAGCTATCCTTTAAAGACACTATTGTTTTTAAAACATCCATTTCAGATACTATTAACCCACATAATATTTTTCTACAACTAAGAACATCTACTGATTATAAATGGTCAAATATGTTTGTTTTTTCTGAAATTTACTTCCCAAATAACAAGACAAGGACAGATACTTTTGAAGTTTTTTTGATGGATAAGAAAGGAAATTGGAATGGCGATAAGTCTGGAATTATTGCAAATTTCAACCATTCACTTTATAAAAATATCAAGTTTCCTATAAAAGGAAATTATAAGTTTAAACTTATTCAAGCCATGAGAGATACTATTTTAAAAGATGTTATGAGCGTTGGGATAAAAATCACCAAGCCTATTAAAAAACTATAATTCTCTAATAAGTATTTTGAAAAAATCACTAAAGTCCAAGTTGCCCCATAATGGGACTAATATTTTTTCTTCAATGTCTAAACTTGCCATGGAGAATAAAGCAATTAATTTATCTCAGGGATATCCAGATTTTGAAGTAGACCCTATTTTAATAAATTCTGTTGCCAAGTATATGAAACTCGGGTTCAATCAATATGCCCCAATGCCTGGAATTTTAAGATTAAGACAAGTAATATCCAAGAAAATATCCAAAAACTATAATCAGTATTATAACGAACAGGAGGAAATCACAGTGACTGCTGGCGCAACTCAAGCAATTTTCACTACTATTTCTGCACTAATTCACCCAGATGATGAGGTTATTATTTTTTCTCCATCTTTTGATTGCTACCAACCAGCTGTAGAGCTTAACGGAGGAATTCCAGTATTTATTGAGATGGAATCTCCAGATTTTAATATTAATTGGAATACAGTTGAAGAAAATATTTCTTTAAAAACAAGAATGATTATTATCAATTCTCCACAGAATCCACTGGGAACTATTATGTCAAAACAGGACATGACCAACTTAGAAAGAATAGCTGAAAAACACGACCTGATAATTTTAAGTGATGAAGTTTACGAACATTTAGTTTACGACAATAAAAAACATCTTTCAATTTGCAGCTTTCCAAAGCTCTTTAATAGATCCATTGCTACCTTTTCTTTTGGAAAAACTTTTCATGTAACTGGTTGGAAATTAGGATATGTTGTCGCGCCTAAACAATTAATGTCTGAAATTAGAAAAGTTCACCAATTCAATGTTTTTTCTGCAAATCACCCATTACAGTTAGCAGTAGCAGATTATTTGGAGAATGAAGAACATTTTTTGAAACTTAATCACTTTTATGAGCAAAAAAGAGATTTGTTTTTAGAAATCATTTCTGCTTCAAGATTTCAAGCCAAGGCTTGTAGTGGAACCTATTTTCAGCTTTTAAATTTTTCTTTGATTTCAGAAATAGCAGATATAGAAATGGCTAGAGAGTTAACAATTAAAAATGGAATAGCTAGTATTCCAATATCTGTATTTTCTCATTTTAAAAATGACGAACAGAATCTTAGATTTTGTTTTGCAAAAAAAGAGGAAACCCTTAAAAGAGCAGGAGATATTCTCGTTAAAATATAATTATCCACAATTCACTCTTTAAAGTTGCTTTTCTATTAGCAATTCTACTTTTCAATTTAATTTATTTTTACTGAAATGAAAAGATATTTACTTTATTTCCTATTATTATTGAGTCTAAATTCAACATCTCAAAATATTATAGATGTTTATTTTTTCGATGACAGCTGCAGCCATGAGATGATAGATCCTGAAATGCTGGTGGAGGAACGTTGGGATACTCTAGCGCAATCAAAATTTTGGAAAACTATTATTACAACAACCAAAGATACTTGCTTAATAAACATTGCTAGTACAAGACAAATTTTAGATTACATAAATAAAGACATGTGGTTTGATCAATCAGAGGAAGAAAAAAAAGCCTTTAAAGATTCAGTTATAGATTACTACTGTTTAGACACCAATACTAGATTATATATTACAACTGGCAAAAAAGAGTTTTACCAAATAGAGCAAGTGATTCCTTCTTTAGAAACTGCAATAAATATTTTCCAAGAAAATAATGTAGACCCTTGGTTTGCACAATCAATTTTATTAATTGAAAGTCCTGCCCAATTAAAATATTCTAGTGTTGGTGCTTATGGCCCTTTTCAAATTATGAAAAGAGTTGCAAGAGATATGGGCCTTACTGTAAATAAGTATGTTGACGATAGAAAAGATTTTAATAAATCTGCTTTTGCAGCAAGCGAATTATTAAGAACAATCTGCATCCCACAAGCCTATAGGATTTTATGTAACGTAGGAGACATTGAACCTCAAGGTGATGAATTGTGGTTCAAGCTTTTAGTTCTTCACATCTACCACGCTGGGGCAAGAAATGTAGAATCATTATTAAGTCAATTAGACCAGCCTCTTCAAGGGATGGAATTAATAAAATGGATGTGGAGAAATGAATACGGAAATTTTAAAAATGCATCACAAAATTATTCTCAAATTGCTATCGCTGCTATGCTAACTCTTAAGGATATTGTTCTTTCCGATTGTGAATATATTTTCGATTGTAACGGATATAATCCAATTGAAAATTAATGAATAGGGTTCTAAATCTAATCTCAAATATATTGGTAATAGGCTTTGCATTATTGGCCTTTCTATACCACAATCAAGATTTTGGATTAGAACTAATAATGTTCAAAGAAATCACTATTTTTTTTCCTATAATTTTATTGTTAATTGGAGGGTTTAAAAGCTTTTCTAGATGGCAAAAAATTAAATTAACAAAAGGGAAAGAAGGATTTAAAATCTCAAAATCTGGATGGATCAAAGCTTTTACCTACGAAACTTTACCTTTCTTTATTTTTATTCCATTAAGCATAATTCTATTGTTTTATTTAGATATGATATTCTTTTTTGTGGTGGTGCTTTATATCCTAATTGGTGAAAGTCTATTTTTTTTGTTTTCTGGAAAAAAAGCTTTTAAGATTATTGAAAATGAACAGGCATTAATTATTTTAAACAACCAACAACACTTTCTTTTTTGGGATAAAATAAAACATATTTCATTTCAACAAAAAGGAATGATAATTTTAATGAAAACCAAACGCCAAATTTATATTGGAGAGTCGGATTATGAAGATTTTCCAAATTGGAAAGAAAGTATTAAAAACCAAGCTATTTCGCAAGGAGTATATATCCAGAACTAGTAATTTTATTTGATTCCACTAACTATTATAGCTTCTAACTCTCTTAAATATTTTGATTTTTCAAAATTTGGTGCGTAAAGATAAACTTGAGCAGTTATAATTTTTGTTTTTTTATTGTTGAGCCAAGAATAACTTAAAAAAGGCCCGCCCATTTTATCATTTTCCATTCTCCAACAGCCTTTTATTTGTTTGACATATTTATTATTTATATAAAAAGATGTATCCATAGTTTTACTTATTTCATTTTCAACTGTTTTCATAAAAGAGCTATCTCTCTTTCCAGTAAGATAAGCTTTCCCTAAAGAGTCTTTTACCGAAAGAATCTTACTTTTTTCAAATTGATTTTTGTTTTTATAGTCATCTTGGTATAAAATAATTCCCTTTTGAATTTCATGCGATCCGTTTTGATCTTTTTGAATCTCAAGGGTACTCCACCACCAAAAGTTTTTCGCTTTTTTATTAAGTTTTATTCCATCGGGAGCCTTAAATCTCAAAGCCATTGATTTTTTTAATTCTTTATTTATATTGTTTTTATCTGAAAAACTTTTCTGAATCTTATTTAAATTAAAAGTTTTTAAAATTGATTTTACTTCATTATTTTTATACTTGAAATAACTAATTGCAGCTTTTTCAGACTTAAACTTAAGCTCTACAATTAATTGCCCATTTGCCCAAAGATCTTTTTTAATTACTGGCACTATATTTTTAGAATTATAGTTTTCGATCTGAACAAAAACAAAACAATTGTTATTTTTTATGTTTTTCAAAATTTTATTAGGGACCACAAAATCAGTATCAAATTCTTTTTCGTAGGGTAAGGGAGTAGTTTTAACCAATTTTTCAAAAGAGCTTTTGATGGTCTTACCTAAGTCGCCTTTCCAATATTTCTTATCTAAAGCAAAAAGAATTTCATTGTAATTTTTCTTAGCAATTGGCTTCATAAGATGTGGTTGGTAGCCATTATCTGTACTGCAGCTTAAAAACAATAATCCCACGACAACTATAAATAGTATTCTTATGTTTTTTATATACATAATGTCAAACCATAGGAGTAAGTATAAAGATTTTTGTAAAGATTAGAATATTGTAAAATACTGGTTTGGAAGAATACTCCAAAATTTTTATAAATAAACTTTAGATTTCCTGAAAGACAATATTTATTATTGAAGAAATCATTCTTAGTTTCTATGGTCTGCTCTAAAACTCCATATTCTAATCTGGATTTACCAACCATCAAAAATTGATTTACAAGCTCCAGTTCAGTTTTTATCTTTGGGTTTTTCTTAGGAAATGGCACCCAGTTAATGTTTAAAGGAATAGTAAAATAATGATGTTTTAAAATACTTTTAGATATTGCTGGTTGTTGTCCAGATATCAAAGAGGAATTAAATATAGTCATCGTATCTTTAGAGATACTTATTATTTGGTTATCAAGATTTAATTTATTTTTTCCAATACCTACTCCAATAAATAATTTTAGAGATTCTTTTTTAATATTAAAAGATTTGAAGAAAAGTCCAAAATTCATGTTCACAGACCTAAGTGCTCTATATCGAATTGGACTAAAACTACTAACACCATTAAAAATAGAATTTGTATTTAGCTGCATATTCCCCAATGTAAAGTTTATTTTGAATTTTGTTTTTGTGTGTTTCTCTTCATTTATAATGTTTTCAAATTCCCATTCATTATCTGTGCTGCCCTTAGAAACAATTAGTACTTTAGAATCTTTATATTTAAATTGAAGAGTATCGCTAAACTGTGCATTTACTGTATTAAATAGAAGAAAAAAGAAGATGAAGTTTTTAGAAAAAGCTAAAATTTTTTGGAAAAAATACAAAGTGTATTTTGTAGACATATGGCAATATCTGGTCATAATTATAATCTTTCTAATCGGCTTAATTTTTATTTTATAACTCTATCTTAAAGCAAAAGATGACTCTCCTATGAAGTACCCATCATTGTAAATTTCAACCTTATAATTACCTGGTTGTAATACTTCTTCAATTTCATGAAAAACACATAAATCCATGTTCTCATTTTGATAATTTACTATTCGTTTTGAACTAAGTTCTAAATTTCCTCCATCAGAATTCATAATATTAATTGGATTTTTAGAAAGTAATGTCTTTTGTTTTGGATCAACTACTTTGATATAAATATTTTTATCCCCTGCTTTGGAAAGTTTATTTTCCAGCAAGGTGAAGCAGGCCTTTATCATATTAGTTTTAGCAGCTCTAGTAGTTTCACTTTGTGTCCCAGAATTTCTAATTCTTATAGCGGAGACTGATAAATTTCCTGCTTGGAGGACTGCCCCCAGAGCAACTTTACTTTTCAAGTCTTTGTTTTGTTTTTTATACTTCTGATTCTCACTAGATACCGTATTTAATTTATTGGTTTTTTCTGTCAAATTATTAGATAGATTAATATTTAAGGTGTTTAATGAATCAATGGTATGAATATATCCTTTCATAATTCCTCTAAGGGTTTCCGCTTCTTTTTTAAGTTTGAATATCGATCTCCAGTCTTTTTTTGATTTACTATTAAGTTGATCGACTTTTGTCATAAGGGTTTTAATTTTTTCTCTTTGTTGATTTATACTATCTACGACTATAGTATTACTAAGTTCAAGACTGTCATAAGAGACCAATAATAATTTTAAATTGTCTTTTAAATTAAATGCTTTGGATGCAGACAATGCATCTTCATTTAACAAGATTTTGTTCATCTCATTATTTTCCATAAGAAGACTAGAAAGTTCTTTGGATATTTCGTGATTTTCTTGGTTAAGGGAGCTTATTAAGTACCCTGTATACCCTAGACAAACTACTAACAGGAGAATAATAATTGAAGAATATTTATTTTTGGTAGTTGGGTTGTCGTTCATATTAATTAATTTTCTATTGACTAACGATTAATTATAGTAAAGTTAATACATCTTGTTAAAAGAATTTATACAACTTATATATCCCGATTTTTGTTCTGGATGCAACCAGCCTTTATTGTTTTCAGAAAGAGCAGTTTGCTCTTCATGTTTAATGGAAGTAAAATCTTCTTTTGCCTCGGATTCCAACACTTTTTTTGGCAGATATTCTGTAAAGAGAGAAATCTATGCTTTTAAATTTTTCAAGAATAAATTACTTCAAAAAATGATTTACGAAATGAAATACAACGGGAATAAAGACACTGCATTTATTTTGGGAATAGAGTTGGGGTTCCTAGTTCAAAATGTTTGTAAATCTAAAAATCAAGATTTCGACTTTATAATTCCAGTTCCTGTAAGTGAGATCAAGAAACAAGCAAGAGGGTATAACCAATCTGAATATATAGCAAATGGGATTTCTCAAGTAATAAAAAGGCCAGTTCTAAAAGATCGCCTTAAAAGAAGAAATAACTTAAGATCACAAGTGAATAAGTCAAGATACAATAGATGGTCTAATGTGGATGAACAGTATTATCTAGCAAGAAATTTTAATGGTATAAATAAAGTCTTATTAGTAGATGATGTAGTTACCACTGGCGCAACAATTAACAGTTGCATAAAAGCACTTCAAATTATAAATAATTTGGAGATTTCTATAGCTGCTTTAGCTGGAAATAAATAATAAAACTAATTATTGAGAGTTTTTCTCTGGAATTTCAATAGTAACTTCAATTTCTACACTTTCTATCTGACCATCTTTAAATGAACCTTCGTAATTTGCATTTTCTTTCATCCAATGGTACTCACCAATTCCATTCATAGCATCTCCCGACCAATGACCATTGTAGGTGTTGCCATTTTCCCATGTGTATTTTCCAATTCCATTTTTCTTTCCACCAAGAAATCCTCCTTTATATTTGTCACCATTGGAGTATATGAAATCGCCAAAACCTTGTGGCTTTCCATCTACCCAAGACCCATCGTATTTATTTCCATCTTCCCATAAAAAAGTCCCATGTCCTCGATGACAATTTCCTTTAACACATTGTGAATAGGATACTATAGAAATAAGAGTAAAAAAGGATACTGCAAATATATTTTTCATAACTAGTTTTCTTGGTTTAATTTATAAAATTAATAAATTATTAATAAAAAACACTAGTTCATAGCAACTTAAATTTTTTACAATGACAGTTCTAAAGACTTTGCATAATCTATATTTTCATCATTGATTTTTTTTGAAAACCTATTAATATTTATCATTGAATCTAATGGTTTTTTTTGGTAAATATAGTCAAGTAATTCTCTGACTAAAAGCGGAGCCATTAGTATTGCTTTGCTGCCCATACCATTTACAGTATACAAATTTTTAATTATTGGATGTTCTCCAATCAATGGTTTTCTATCCTGAGAGGTTGGCCTAAAGCCAAATTTTTGATCCATAATCTCAATGCCATCTATTTCAATAATCTTATTTAGTTTTTTCATAAGATATTCTTTAGCATCTATTGTAATATTGTTTTTTTGATCTTCGTTGCTGTAAGTAGACCCTATGGTAAAGATATTTTTTGTTTCAGGCAGAGAGAATATTCCACAATTTATTATCTCAGGTGGTAAAATAGTTGAAAATACCTTAAGTAATTCGCCTTTATTAGGGATTAATGGTAAATAATTAAACATAGGATTTTTTAAGGCATTTACCCCTTCACACATTATTATATTAGAATAAATATCCCCCTTATAATGAAATCTATTGTTTTTTAATTTAAGATCATCAGCTTTAAAAATACTCTTTATAAGAACTTTGTTTTTCAAAAATGAAGAACTTACAAAGTCTAAAAACTCATTAACTGAAAGCCGACTGCAAAGTTCTACAACCCCACTTCCAAACCTGTTTTTTAAGTTGTCTATTTCTTTATTATTTAAACTTAATATGTTTTTGTAAATTTCATTATTGGTCTTGCCAATCCAATTATTTTGCTCTTCAAAAGATGCAAATACCCTTAATAATTTATAGGGTTTAAAGAGCTCAGTTCTGCTTTCAAAATTAATTTCTTTATAAAAAGAATCGCTAAAGTCATAAAATTCTCTTCCTCTCCATGAAAAATTGCACCTTTTAAGGGAGATAGGATGTACAATTCCTGCAGCGACCTTAGAACTTGTGCTGTGGCTCCCCCCCTCAATTAGTTTAAATTTTTTTGAATTTTTTTTTAGTTGCAGCGCAACAATAGAACCTGTTATTCCTTGGCCAACAATTAAAAAGTCATAATTCATTTATAACTGAATGTCTTTGAGGCAAATTGCAACGCCAAAGAAGATCATTAATCCGCCTATTAAAACTCCAATGATAGATAAAACCTTATTGTCTAGTTTTTCTTTCAACCTACTAGAAAAATAGATTTTGAATATATCTACAATAAACATTGTCATTAATGTAATTCCAAAAAATGACAATAGTTGAAAATCTCCTAATTTCAATTCATTGGTTGCGTAGGTACTTGCAGCAATCCAAAATATAAGTACACCAGGATTAATAGCATTTAATCCAAGGCCTTTTATTAATAATTGAAAAGGATAAATTATCTTCTTACTAGTATCTGTTTCAATTTCTTTCACCTCATTTAAAAGTGAAGTGTTTAATTTTATTTGAGTAATATTTTTGTAAACAGAGACTACGCCCAATAGAATAAAGATTGATCCTGCTATATATTTTACAAATGAATTTGTAGTTAACCAAAGATTGATTTTTTCTGCAACAAAAAAAGCAGCTAATAGATATATAGCATCACTTAAAATTATACCAATATCTAAAAAAATAGCGGCTTTAAATCCTTTTTTTATGCTGGTTTCTATTAAAATAAAAAAGGCAGGACCCAACATAAAGCTTATCAATATTCCAAAGACTATACCATTTTGAATTATTTCCATTATTAATTGGAGAATTGATTAAACAAAAAAAACCGCCCTAGGGCGGTTTAATATTTAATGAATCAAATTTTTTAACTATCCCTTAACAAAAGGAAGACCTGTTTTAGGGCTTTCTACAACATTTTTACCAGCTGGCAAATCGCAAGCATTGGATCTTTCGTCTTTGCAGAAGTAATAAATTGTTTGATTTCTTCCACCTCTAAGTTCTACATCTTTAGTGTGCAAGTAGTAAGTTTTACCTTTACTATTGGTATGTGAATACGCCATATTATTAAATTTTAATTGTTTACATTTCCAATATAATAAAAACATGGCTATTAATCCCTGAAAAACAAGGATTTATCACATTTTTTTTGTGTAACGGTGTAAAATCATGGGTTTGTAACGGTTTTTAGCAGTTCTAGACACAATTATCAGATGAAAAAAGTAATATTTTTTCTAGAGTTTGATTTTAAGATTAAGTCCAGACTAATTCCAAAACTTAAAGTTCTTTTTTTGATATTTGGATATAATCAATTTTCGTGCTAACAATAAAAAGCACTTGGAATTCTATTTTTTAATACCAAGATGAGAATTGTAATTGTTTTTTTGAGCTAGGATATGAAACACTAAAAAAAAATAAAACAAAGAGAAGGTATATTTTCATCTTCTATAAATATTATAAATATTAACTATATCTTGCATTAAATTTCAATAAATAAATATAATAAATATGAAATCTCATAATATTTCTCTGTTAAGTTCATTATTGCTAATTACGATTAGCGGTTGGGGCTATCTATTATCAGAAACACCATCAGTAACAGCACTGATACCATTATTTTTTGGGGTAATTCTACTATTTTGTTATCCAGGGATAAAGAAAGAAAATAAAATTATTGCTCATATTGCCGTCACATTAACTCTACTTGTTTTTCTAGCTCTTTTTATGCCACTTAAAGGTGCTTTTGGGAGAGAAGATAATGGCGCAGTTTTAAGAATATCTTTAATGATTATTGGATCAGGAATTTCCCTTTTTGGATTTATAAAAAGTTTTATAGCTGCAAGAAAAGCTAGGGAAAATAGTTAATTTTAAAACAACCTAACCCATCCTTGGAAAAAGCAGTTCTTGTAGGAATTAATTACTCTTCTCAGACCAATGCCCAAACTAAAGAGTTTTTGGAAGAATTGGCATTTCTGGCTATTACATCAGGGGCAAGAATGGTCAAAAAATTTACTCAATCTTTGAATGTTTCCCACTCAACAACTTTTGTTGGTAAAGGAAAACTTATTGAAATAGAACATTTTGTAAAAGAAAATGAAATCGATTTGGTAATATTTGACGATGATTTAACCCCTTCACAACTAAGAAATATCGAAAGGCAATTATGCTGTAAAATTTTAGATAGAAGTAATTTAATATTAGATATTTTTGCTAGTAGAGCTAGAACTGCTCACGCAAAAACCCAAGTAGAATTAGCCCAGTATCAGTACCTCTTGCCTCGACTAACTCGAATGTGGACCCACCTAGAAAGGCAAAAAGGTGGAATAGGAATGAGAGGTCCTGGAGAGACACAGATTGAGTCAGATAGAAGAATAATCAACCAAAAAATAAGTAATTTAAAGCAAAAGCTTACTAAAATTGACAAGCAAAAATTTGCTCAAAGAAAGAATCGCGGCAATATGGTTAAAGTTGCCCTTGTTGGTTATACCAATGTTGGCAAATCAACATTAATGAATATAATTAGTAAGTCTAAGGTATTTGCTGAAAATAAACTATTTGCAACATTAGATACAACAGTAAGAAAAGTAGTGGTAGATCAAGTTCCATTTTTACTCAGCGATACAGTTGGATTCATAAGGAAATTACCGCATCAACTTGTAGAGTCTTTTAAATCGACATTAGACGAAGTTAGAGATGCTGATGTATTAGTTCATGTTGTGGATTTGTCCCACTCCGTTTACCAAGATCAAATGAATTCAGTCAATGAGACTTTGAATGAGTTAATGACAGACCCTAAGGAAACAATATTGTGTTTTAATAAGATTGATAGGATTCCTAAAAACGAATTAAAATCTTTAAAAGAGTTTTGGGAGAACAAAGAATTTAATGTTGTATTTATTTCTGCAACTGAAAAATCTGGAATTCAAAATTTAAAAAAAGAACTTTTTAATAAAGTAAAGGATATTCATTATACTAGATTCCCCTTTAATAAGACCCCAGTCTATTATTAAGAAATAATTTTTTGTTATATTCAAATTAGAATGGGAAAGAAATTAGTTATAGGTTCATCTGGTCAAATTGGGGTTGAATTAATTGAACAATTAGCAAGAGATTTTGGCCCCAACCAAGTTATAGCTGCAGATATAAAATTAGTTTCAGAAGGAAAAACCCTAGGGGTCGAATATATTACACTTGATGTTTTAGATAAAGAGAATTTATTTAAAATTATAAAAGAACACCATATTTTAGAAGTTTATTTATTGGCAGCAATGTTGTCTGCAACTGCTGAAAAAAATATTCAATTAGCATGGGATTTAAATATGAAAGGGCTATTCAATATTCTAGATTTAGCAAAAGAAAAACATATTGAAAAGATTTTTTGGCCTAGTTCTATTGCTGTTTTTGGGCCAACAAGTCCCAAATTAAATACTCCTCAGTCAACTTTATTAGAACCCTCTACAGTTTATGGTATTAGTAAAATGTCTGGAGAAAGATGGTGTGAATATTATTTTTTAAAATATGGAGTAGATGTAAGAAGTCTAAGATATCCTGGGATAATAAGCTATAAATCTCCACCTGGAGGTGGCACTACAGATTATGCAATTGAAATTTTTCATGCTGCAATTAATCATGGTTTTTACGATTCTTTTATTGCTAAAGAAGTCACACTTCCAATGGTATATATGCAAGACGCCATAAGAGCAACTATGGAAATCATGCAAGTGGATAGAAAAAAATTGACTATAAATTCTAGTTATAATTTGGCTGCAATAAGTTTTAATCCGGAAGAAATAGCCAATGAAATAAAATTGTTATTTCCAGAATTTCAAATAAATTATAGTCCTGATTTTAGGAACAATATTGCATTGTCTTGGCCTTCCATTATAGATGATAGTTTTGCTAGAAAAGATTGGGCCTGGAAACACAACTTTGATTTGAAAAAGATTACATTAGAAATGGTAAACGGAATTAAAAATTAAGTTTTTAATTGAATTTTTTCTGAACTTTATCAAATAACTCTTTAACGCTATTAAATGCTTCTTTTTTAGTTGCTCTTTTATAATTCCAATTAGCATTAAGTTTTACAATAAGTATCCAATATCGAAAGTTAAGCATTGCAATTATTGGAGCTGATAATAAAAAGACAAGTCCATAAGACCAGTCTTTAAAAATTGTTAATGCTAGAGCTATTAACAACCAATAAAATGCAAATAGAATAACGCCAATAGCAAGTTTTAATGACGAATGAAAATGTTTGTCTTTGATTTTCTTTTCCACAAACCAGACAGGTGTTTTATACGGAATATAATTTGTAATAAGGCCAATTAAGTGAAACGGAAGCAAAACAAGAATAATTAAACTTAAAATATTTAGCTTCATATAAGAATATGGATTCTTATTTAATATATAAGGTCTGATTTTATTTATAACCATAAAAGACTTTATACTTTTTATATCTTCAATTAATTTTTTATATTCTATCGGCTTGTCAGCTTTTAAATATTGAGAGGTATTTAATTTTTCTTTTCTTAAATCAAATTTTCTTTTGAGCGCTACATGTTCTTCTTTTAAAGGAAACCTATGAAGAAGGTAATAAAGCTCATCGTAGT